>Ga0247730_1000309_pt1 | contig 41111 bp, 35 predicted proteins | sample UWRJL073202C2_FD_180959 | JGI IMG/M metagenome (GOLD analysis project Ga0247730, IMG submission 180959) | Plant litter microbial communities from Arlington Agricultural Research Station in Wisconsin, United States - UWRJ-L073-202C-2 | ecosystem: Environmental > Terrestrial > Plant litter >... | reverse complement strand
CAGCCCTTCGCGGAGAGTAATTCATGTCTCTAGCCAACGTTTTCAATATTGCCGGCAGCGGCATGAGTGCGCAGACCACTCGCTTGAACACCACCGCCAGTAACATCGCCAACGCCGAAACCGTGTCGTCGAGCATGGACCAGACTTACCGGGCACGCCATCCGGTGTTTGCCACCGTGATGCAGGGGCAAGGCAACAGCGGTGGCGGATCGTTGTTTCAGGATCAGGGCGAAGCCGGGCAGGGTGTGCAGGTCTCCGGAATTATCGAAGATGCTTCCAACCTTGAAGCGCGTTACGAGCCAAATCATCCTTCCGCCGACAAGGACGGGTACGTTTACTACCCCAACGTCAATGTTGTCGAAGAAATGGCTGACATGATTTCTGCCAGTCGGTCTTTCCAGACCAACGCGGAGCTCATGAACACCGCCAAAACCATGATGCAGAAAGTCCTGACCCTCGGTCAGTGATAAGGGGCGAGACAGATGGCCATTGAAGACGTATCGAAAACATTTCTCAGCTCCCTGCAGAACCCCACACCTACCGCGACCAACTCCGGTACCGCGCTGGGCAAGGATGCGTTCCTGCAGCTGCTGGTTACACAGATGAAGAACCAGAACCCTCTGGATCCGCAGGACAACACGGCGTTTGTCGCCCAGCTGGCGCAGTTCAGCAGCCTGGAAAGCATGCAGAACCTGACCTCGACGGTCGATTCGATTGCCACCAGCTACAAGTCGTCGCAAGCGTTGCAGGCGTCGTCCCTGGTTGGCCGCTCGGTGATCGTGGAAGCAGGTTCCACAGCCGTTGACACCACCAAGGGCATGACCGGTACGGTTGTCGTTCCATCGTCTTCCACCGCCACGACGGTCAAGATTTACGACACCAGCATGAACCTGGTCGACACGGTGGACCTGGGTACCCAGCCTGCCGGCAAGACCAGCTTCACGTGGGATGGCACCAATAGCGACGGCGAAGCGGCACCTGCCGGCACTTATAGCTTTGTCGCGAGCGGCAGTATTGATGGCAAGGGCACTTCGTTGGCCACTTACTTGCCAGCTACGGTCAACAGTGTGACCACTTCCACCAATGGTGGGGAAATGACGCTTAATCTGGCCGGCGGTAGCAGCATCGCTTTGTCCAAAGTGCAAACAATCGGAATTTAGAGCCGACTAGACGGCGCAGGAGTGTTACATGTCATTCAATATCGGTCTTAGTGGGCTCTATGCGGCAAACAAAAGTCTCGACGTCACCGGCAACAACATTGCCAACGTCGCGACCACGGGCTTCAAGTCTTCCCGTGTGGAGTTTGCCGACCAATACGCGCAATCCATTCGCGGGACGTCCGGCCAGACCAACGTCGGCAGCGGCGTAACCACCGCCGCCGTGTCGCAGCAGTTCACCCAGGGCTCCTTGACCACCGGTACGGCCAACAGCCTGGACCTGGCGATCAACGGTAATGGTTTCTTCATGCTCAGCAACAACGGTGAAAAGCTCTACACCCGTGCGGGTGCATTCCATACCGACAAGGAAGGTTTTGTCGTTAATAGCTCCGGCCAGAATCTGCAAGGCTACAACGTCGATGCCAACGGCAACGTGGTGGTGGGTGCGTTGAGCAATCTCAAGGTCGACTCGTCGAACCTTGAGCCAAAAACAACCACTTCGATCACCAACAAGGCGAACTTTAACTCGTCGGAAGCGATTCCAGCGGTGACCACGTTCAGTCCGACCGACACCAAGAGCTACAACGTCAAATACAGCACCCCGATGTACGATACTCAAGGCAATGCCCACACCCTTGACCAGTACTTCGTGAAGACCGATACCAACAAGTGGACCATGTACTCGCTGGTCGACGGCCGCAATATCACCGACCCGACTACTGCGGTAAATCCTCAGACCGACAAGGTTGACCTGACCTTCGACTCGTCGGGCGCGTTGATCACCAGTGGCACCGGCGCTCCTGTCGTCGCTGGCGCCGTAGGTCTCAATACCGATGGCACGTTCAAGGTGGATGGCTGGAAGCCTGGTGTTCAGGTTGGTACCGGCACGACCGCTACCTGGGCTCTGAATGGCGCCGACGGCGCAGCCAGCATCAAGCTGAACATGATGGCCGCTACCCAGACCGCTTCGGCATCGGGTTTGATCACTCAGGATCAGGACGGCTACGCTACTGGCCAGATCAGCGCCATGAGCGTGGATGCCACCGGCAACCTGTTCGCGACCTACACCAACGGCAAATCCAAGGTGATCGGCCAGGTTTCGCTGACCAACTTTGCCAACGTGCAAGGCCTGGCACCTGCCGGCGGCACCAACTGGCGCGAAACCTTTGCTTCGGGCGTGCCGGTCAGCGGTGTGCCGGAGTCGGGAACGCTGGGCTACCTCACTGGCCAGGCGCTGGAGGATTCCAACGTCGACCTGACCGGCGAGCTGGTTAACCTGATTAAAGCGCAGAGCAACTATCAGGCGAACGCGAAAACCATTTCGACTCAAAGCACCATCATGCAGACCACTATTCAGATGACCTGATAACAGGGTTGGATTGATGGATCAAAAACCTCTCTTCGGAGAGGTTTTTTTATGACCTGGAATTGCAATATTAGTCCAAAAACAAACGGCGATTAATATAGAGGTAGCATCTGAATTTATAGAGCTGTCGCACAATCTATATGGAAATTTCCTACTTGCATTGCTGAGACAATAAAAACTCCTTAATAAAAGTGCCGCGGTTGCGGTTCGGGAGTTTTCATGTCGTTCAATGTTGCTATCAGTGGTATCAACGCTGCCAATAAAAGGCTTGAAGTGGCCGGTAATAATATTGCCAATGTCGGGACGCTCGGTTTCAAGTCATCTCGCGCAGAGTTCGCCGCGCTTTATTCGTCGGCACATTTAAGCAATGGGCGCAGCGCTGTAGGTGATGGTGTGCGTTTGGCCAATGTGTCGCAGAACTTCAATCAAGGCACTTCCATGACCACCCATGGCCGGCCGCTGGATATGCGGATTCAAGGTAACGGATTCTTTGTGGTCAGTGATGGCGGTGCTTTGGCGTATACCCGTGCCGGGGCGTTCCTCAAGGATGCCGACGATTTTATCGTGGACAGCGAAGGCGGGCGCTTGCAAGGCTATGCAGCCAATGAGAAGGGCGAAATTGTTGATGGAATTCGTACCGACCTGAGGATCGATACCTCGGCCATGGCACCGACGTTCACCACGCGGATCTCGGACACGATCAACCTGAACGCTTCATCGCAATCACTGGCAGCGCTGCCCAAGTTTGATGCAGCGGATGCGACCACTTATACCAAAGTGACACAGACAACCATTCAGGACAAAGGAGTGGGTGCTGTGCCTCCCGCGGATCATCAACTCAGCCAGTATTTCGTCAAGACGGATGAAGGTCAGTGGTCAATGTATGTATTGATCGATGGCCGCAATCCGGTTGATCCTTCCAGCACCAATGCACTGCATGTGACATTGAATAAAGCGGTGGATGGGACGGTCAGTTATTCCGGCAATACCGAACATATCAGAAAACTTTCGGATACAGCGTTCACATTGAATGGCTGGAAGCCCGCACAACAAATCGGGGGTTCGTGGAGTGCCAGTCCAGCCCCCAGTAATGGCGCTGTTTCCCTGTCTCTGAAAGAGGGTGCGCTCAATACGCTGGATGACAGTGATCCGGTAATGATACGGCCCGTTCCGCTGTTTGATGCCTCCGATATCACAACCTACACCAATACGTTTCCTACCGGCATCTTTGATAGCCAAGGCAATAAACACGAGCTCCAGCAATACTTCATCAAGGATGGCGTGAACAGTTGGCAGATGCAGCTGCTGGTCAACGGCCGCAATCCGATGGACCCCGGCTCGAAACAACCGCTGACGGCGAATATCGTGTTCGAAACCGATGGCTCGTTACGGTCGATCACCGGTTCTCCGGGGTTGATGGCCAGTGGCGACGGCAAGCTTCAGCTCCAAGGCTGGGTGCCGGCCAGAGCGCGGGATCGTGGCACTCAGCGTGAGGAGTGGTTATCCAATGGCGCAGTTGCCGGTGCTGACGGCATCACTCTCGATATGAGCAAACTCAGCCAATACAGCGCTGTGACGGCACGAACTTCGCCTCAAGCCGATGGTCACGCGGCGGGCGCGTTGGCAGGGCTCACTCTGGAGCGCGACGGCACGCTGCGGGCCTCGTTCAGTAACGGCCTGACCCGCAATATCGGGCGTGTCATGCTGGCCAGCTTTGCCAACGAGCAGGGTTTGCAACCGCAAAGCGATTCGCGCTGGACTGCAACCAATGCATCCGGGATCGCCAATTACGGCACCGCCGGAGCGGGTACGCTGGGCAGTATCATCGGCGGGGCGCTGGAGGGTTCGAATGTTGAGCTCAGCGAAGAGTTGATCGCGTTGATCCAGGCGCAGACGGCGTATCAGGCGAACTCCAAGGCGATCTCGACGGAGGTCACGGTGCTGCAAACCTTGATCCAGTCCACCTGACAAAAAGGTGATTGGGCCTGTCGCTATCAGATCGAGCAATCCGCTTTGATGAATGCGCCGTGCAAACGAGTCCAGCCCTTGCCGGGGCTGGTTTGCGCGCAGACTACGCGGTCTGCGCCTTGCCATTTGTAATAGCGGGCGGTCTGGGCGTGGGCGCTCATAGGGCCGAGCACCAGTAGCGTTGCGATGATCAGTGTGAGGCCAATGCGGCTGTTCATGAAGTACCTGCTGCGCTGCAGAGTGCGCTGTGCCCAAGCCTATCATTACGCGGCGGTACGTGAGGGACTTTGATAGCTCCAATACTGGCGCTTCAACGAAGTTTTTTTGGCGGCGGCTCCGCTGGATTTGGCCAAATGCGGCAGTCTGCCGCCGCGTCCGTGCTGCCGATTTATCCCAAGGCTGCATCTGCGCCCGATATTGCTGGCGAATCAGTGCTTTGTACCAGGCCCGACAAGTTGGTTCGATAATTGCTTTGTCCCTATCAGAACAGCTACAGGCGGCAAGCGTCTGTCAGAGGAGGAAGACTGTGGACAAGTTGCTATACGTCGCCATGAGCGGTGCATCGGAAAACGCCATTGCGCAAAAGGCCCATGCCAACAACCTGGCAAACGTTTCTACCAACGGTTTCCAGCGTGACCTTGAACAGGCGCGGTCGATGCCGGTATTTGGTGACGTTCAGCCATCGCGTGCCTACGCCATGAGCGAGCGTCCAGGGACTGACTTCAGTGGCGGCGCAATGATCGACACGGGTCGCGACCTCGACGTCGCCGTCAAGGGCGATGGCTGGATTGCCGTGCAGACGCCTGATGGTGGCGAGGCTTACACCCGCACTTCCAGCATGAACATCGATGCCCTCGGCGTGTTGCGCGATGGCAGCGGTTTGCCGGTTATGGGCAACGGCGGTCCTATCGCCGTGCCGCCGCAGCAGCAGATCGAGATCGGCGCCGACGGCACGATCAGCGTTCGCTCCCTGGGTGAAACACCAACAGTCATGGCGCAGATCGACCGCATCAAGCTGGTTCGGCCTGACATCAAGAATATGGAAAAAGGCCCTGATGGCCTGATGCACACCAAGAACGGGGCTGCCGCGCCGGCAGATGCCACTGTTCAGGTCGAATCAGGTTTCCTGCAGGCGAGCAACGTCAACGCCGTTGAAGAGATGACTTCGGTACTGACCTTGTCCCGCCAATTTGAATTGCACGTCAAGATGATGAAGACCGCCGAGACCAACGACGAGTCCATGGCTCGCGTCTTGCAGGTTGGCTAACCATTGACAGCTTGCGTCGATAATCCGACGCACGAGGAGAGAAACAATGCTTCCTGCACTATATGTCGCCAAAACCGGTCTGGCCGCTCAGGACACCAACCTGACGACCATCTCCAACAACCTGGCCAACGTGTCGACCACCGGTTTCAAAAGTGATCGCGCCGAGTTTCAGGACCTGCTGTATCAGATCAAACGTCAGCCTGGCGCCCAGTCGACCCAGGACAGCGAATTGCCGTCCGGCCTGCAGTTGGGTACCGGTGTGCGGATCGTCGGCACCCAGAAAAACTTCACCGCCGGCAGCCTGCAAACCACCAATAACCCGCTGGACCTGGCTGTAAATGGTCGTGGGTTTTTCCAGGTCATGCAGCCTGATGGCACCATCGCCTACAGCCGTGACGGCACCTTTCACCTGGACTCCAACGGCCAGATCGTGACCTCCAACGGCTACGCCCTGGAGCCAGCGATCGTTGTGCCGCAGAACGCCCAGACCTTCACGGTCGGGCAGGACGGTACGGTGTCGATCACCCTGGCGGGCGCTGTTGCTACGCCGCAGGTCATCGGCAACATCCAGACCTCCGACTTCATCAACCCGGCCGGTCTGCAGGCTCAGGGCGGCAACCTGTTTCTGGAAACCGCTTCCAGCGGCGCACCGCAGGTTGGCACACCTGGCCTCAATGGTCTGGGTCCGGTTCTGCAGAACACCCTGGAAAACTCCAACGTCAGCACCGTTGAGGAACTGGTCAATATGATCACCACCCAACGTGCCTACGAGATGAACTCCAAAGTGATCTCGACGGCTGACCAGATGCTGCAAAACATCACGCAAAACCTGTAAGGCCCTGATGGATCTATCCGGCCTGTTGCACCACCTGCTCAATCCGATAGGGCGCCTGATTAAGCGTCTGCTACACCGCGAGGTTTAAGTGTCATGAAACGGCTTCCTGTTCTGCGGCTCTCTCTGTTAGTCGTTCCACTTTGTGGAATCGCGCTACTGACGGGTTGCGTTGCCCCGGCTTCCAAGCCTAATGACCCTTACTACGCGCCGGTGTTGCCGCGCACACCGTTGCCTGCTGCGGCGAACAACGGTTCGATCTATCAGGCGGGCTTCGAGCAGAATCTGTATGGCGACCGCAAGGCTTATCGGGTCGGTGACATCATCACCATCACCCTGTCCGAGCGGATGGCGGCGAGCAAGGCGGCCAGTTCCGGGATCAGCAAGAACAGCAGCAACAGCATTGGCCTGACCTCGTTGTTCGGTGCCGGTCTGAGCACCAACAACCCGTTGGGCAGCGGCGATCTGAGCCTGAATGCCGGTTACACCGGCGACCGGGTTACCAAGGGTGATGGCAAGGCAGCGCAGAGCAACAGCTTGACCGGTTCGGTCACCGTGACCGTCGCCGATGTGATGCCCAACGGCATTCTGTCGGTACGTGGCGAGAAGTGGATGACCCTGAACACCGGCGACGAGCTGGTGCGCATTGCCGGCCTGATCCGCGCCGACGACATCGCCACTGACAACACCGTTTCCTCCACTCGTGTGGCGGATGCGCGCATCACTTATTCAGGTACCGGTTCGTTCGCCGATTCCAGTCAGCCGGGGTGGTTCGATCGGTTCTTCCTCAGCCCGTTGTTCCCTTTCTGATAGCGGGATAGACATGATCAAGCTCAAGCAACTGATAGCGGCCGCACTGCTGTTGTCCGCCACGTTCGGCGCTCACGCCGAACGTTTGAAGGACATCGCCAGTATTTCCGGTGTGCGGACCAACCAATTGATTGGCTACGGCCTGGTGGTTGGCCTTAACGGTACCGGTGACCAGACCACGCAGACGCCGTTCACGCTGCAGACCTTCAACAACATGCTGGCGCAGTTCGGCATCAAGGTGCCCACCGGTTCCGGAACTGTGCAGTTGAAGAACGTCGCCGCCGTGGCGGTGTATGCCGATTTGCCGCCGTTCGCCAAACCGGGGCAGATGGTCGACATCACTGTGTCGTCCATTGGTAACTCGAAAAGCCTGCGCGGCGGTGCGTTGCTGATGACGCCCATGAAAGGTGTCGACGGCAACGTCTACGCCATCGCCCAGGGCAACCTGGTGGTGGGCGGCTTCGATGCCGAGGGTCGTGACGGCTCCAAAATCACTGTCAACGTTCCGTCGTCCGGGCGAATTCCGGGTGGCGCATCGGTTGAGCGCGCCGTGCCAAGCGGCTTCAACCAGGGCAACACCTTGACCCTGAACCTGAACCGCTCCGACTTCACCACCGCCAAGCGCGTGGTCGACAAGATCAACGATCTGCTCGGCCCGGGTGTTGCCCAGGCGCTGGACGGCGGCTCCGTGCGGGTAACCGCGCCGCTGGATCCGAGCCAGCGCGTGGATTACCTGTCGGTGCTGGAAAACCTTGAGATTGATCCGGGTCAGACCTCCGCCAAAGTCATCATCAACTCCCGGACCGGCACCATCGTCATTGGCCAGAACGTAAAAGTGTCGCCAGCCGCCGTGACCCACGGCAGCCTGACCGTGACCATCACCGAAGACCCGATTGTCAGCCAGCCCGGCGCCTTGTCCGGCGGCCAGACGGTGGTCGTGCCGCGTTCGAAGATCAACGCGCAACAAGAGCTGCACCCGATGTTCAAGTTCGGCCCGGGCACCACACTGGATGAAATCGTTCGGGCGGTTAACCAGGTGGGCGCGGCGCCCGGTGACTTGATGGCCATTCTCGAAGCACTCAAGCAGGCCGGCGCGTTGCAAGCCGACCTGATCGTGATCTGAGGAACCGCGCATGGATATGCCTAAGAGCCCGATTTCCTCGGCCAGCGATTCAGGGGCCTACACCGACCTCAATCGTCTGAACTCGATGAAAAACGGTGACAAGAACAGCGAGGGCAACCTGAAAAAGGTGGCGCAGGAGTTCGAATCGCTGTTCGTCAGTCAGATGCTCAAGGCCATGCGCTCGGCCAACGAAGTGTTGGCCAAAGACAACCCGATGAACACGGCGGCGACGCGTCAATACCAGGACATGTACGACCAGCAGTTGGCGGTTTCCATGTCCACTAAAGGCGGCGGTATCGGCCTGCAGGATGTGTTGATGCGTCAGCTGTCGAAAAACAAGAGTGTGCCGCCGGTGACGCCGGGAACTGCGACGGCTGACGGCGCGAAGGCTGATGGTGCAGTCGCGCCCGCCAGGACCGCACTGGCCACCAGCGTTTATCAGCGTCCGCTGTGGGCCACGCGTTCGGCGGCGGCAGATCAGGCAGCCGCCGCAGCGGCGGCCACCGGCGAAGGACGCAACGACATGGCGCTGCTCAATGCGCGTCGTCTGTCGCTGCCGACCAGACTGACCGATCGGCTGTTGGCCGGCATCGTTCCAAATACCGCCAATACCTTGTCGCCCACCGCGCGCACGGCTGCCAATGTCGCCGGCACGAACGTCAGCGGCAAAGGCAACGGCGACTGGACGCTGGACCCGAATCTGGCACCGGCCACGCCAAGCTATGTGCGCAGCATGGCGCAGCCACCACTGGCTCCGGCCAAGCGCGCGTTCAGCAACGCTGACCAGTTTGTGGCGACCATGTTGCCGCTGGCCAAGGAAGCCGCTGCCCGGATCGGCATTGATCCAACGGTGCTGGTTGCCCAGGCGGCGCTGGAAACCGGTTGGGGCAAATCCATCATGCGTCAGCAGGACGGCAGCAGCAGTCACAACCTGTTCGGCATCAAGGCGCAAGGCAGCTGGAAAGGCCCCGAAGCCCGGGCGATCACCAGTGAGTTCCGTGACGGCAAGATGGTCAAGGAAACGGCGGACTTCCGTTCCTATTCGTCCTATGCCGACAGTTTTCACGACCTGGTCAGCCTGTTGCAGAACAACGATCGCTATAAAGAAGTCGTGAATTCGGCCGATAACCCGGAACAGTTTGTAAAAGAATTGCAGAAGGCGGGTTATGCAACTGACCCGGACTATGCCAGCAAGATTTCGCAAATCGCCAAGCAGATGAAGAGTTACCAGACTTACGCAGCCGCAACGGGCTCTTCCACTACTTTATAAGGCTTGAACCATGTCACTGATTTCAATTGGGCTCTCAGGGCTGACCGCAAGCAGCGCCGCGATGAACACCATCGGTAATAACACGGCAAACGTGGATACCGCCGGTTACTCGCGTCAGCAGGTCATGACCACCGCTTCGGCGCAGCAGAATCTGGGCGCCGGTTATATCGGCACCGGCACGACGCTGTCTGATGTGCGGCGGATCTACAACAGCTATCTCGATACTCAATTGCAAACCAGTACATCGCTCAATGCCGACGCGACGGCCTATTCCGGCCAGGCGAGCAAGACCGACACGTTGCTGTCCGACACCGCGACCGGTATTTCCCCGGCTCTCGCGTCGTTCTTCACCAATCTGCAAGGGGTCTCGACTTCGGCGACCGACACGAATGCGCGTTCGCTGTTCCTGCAGCAGGCGTCGGCGCTGGGCGCGCGATTCAACTCCATCGCGGCGCAGCTCAACACCCAGAGCTCGACCATCAACACCCAGCTGACAACGCTGGCCGATCAGGTCAACAACCTGTCGTCTTCGATTGCCAAGCTCAATAAGCAGATCACCTCCAGCACTGCCACCGGCGCCACGCCGAACAGCCTGCTGGATGCGCGCAATGAATCCGTGCGCAAGCTCAACGAGCTGGTTGGCGCCAAGGTGGTCGAAAACAACGGTAACTACGACGTCTACCTCGGTACCGGTCAGGCGCTGGTGAACGGCAGCACCGCCAATGCCATGACGGCTGTGCCGAGCGCTGCCGACCCGGCGCAATACAGTCTCAAGGTTGCCTCCGGCTCGACCACCACTGACGTGACCTCGGTCATCACTGGCGGCAGCATCGGCGGCCTGCTGCGCTACCGCAACGAGGTCATGACCCCGGCCATCAACGAGTTGGGCCGCGTGGCGCTGGTGTTGTCCGATCAGGTCAACAGCCAGCTGAACCAGGGCATCGACAGCAACGGCGCGTTTGGCAGCAATCTGTTCAACAGCATCAATGACCTCAGCCAGATCACCCAGCGCAGCATCGGCAAGACCGGTAACACGCCAGGCTCAAGCAACCTGAACGTCACGATCACCGATACCAGCAAACTGAGCGCCAGCGATTATTCGGTGACGTTCAGCGACAACGACAATTACACGATCCGCAGCCTGCCCGATGGCACCGCCGTCGGCGTCGGCAAAATCAGCGATCCGAGCACCACTCCAGCGGGTCTGGGTTTTCAGGTGTCGCTGCCTGCGGCAACCGTGCCACCGAGCACACCGTTTGCCAATGGTGACTCGTTCACGTTGACGCCAACCCGCAACGCCGCTGCCGCGTTGACGACGGTCATCACTGACCCGAAAAACCTCGCTGCCGCTGCACCATTGACGGCAACAGCAGGTGCCAGCAACAAGGGCAGCGGTACGTACACCCAGCCGACGCTGACCACCAAGGCCAATATCTACGACGCCGCTGGCACAGCGGATCTGCGCAACGGCATCAAGGACACTGCGCCGCTGAAGCTGCTGTTCGGCCCGGTTACCTCGGGTTCGCAAAGCTATCAGTTGCTGGATGCGAAGGGCGCTGCCGTGCTGGATAAAAACGGCGTTGCGGTCACCGGGACCATCGTTCCCGGCCAGAGCAATGTGCTGAAGCTGCCAGTGGGTTACACCGACTCGGCAGGCGCCGCTCAGGATTACACGTTCGAAATGACCATCGCCGGCGCACCGAGCGATAAAGACACTTACAACATTGCCCTTACCGGTGCGGGTTCGGCCGATAACCGCAACGCCATTGCGACAACCGCCTTGCAGACCAAGCAAACGGTCGGCGTCGGCGCGAACGGTTCCACGGGTCTGAGCCTTGCAGGCGCCTACGGCTCGCTGGTATCCAGCGTCGGGACCTACGCCGCGCAAGGCAAGACCGATACCACTGCAACCGCCGCGCTGCTGACCCAATCCAAAAGTGCGCGTGACGGAGTATCCGGCGTTTCCCTCGATGAGGAAGCCGCGAACCTGGTCAAATATCAGCAGTACTACACCGCTTCGTCGCAGATCATCAAGGCGGCACAAGCCATTTTCAGCACGCTGATCAACAGTCTTTAAGGAGTCGTAATTCATGCGTATTTCAACTGCCCAGTTTTACGAAACCAGCTCTGCCAACTACACGCGTACGTACGCCAACGTCATCAAGACCGGTGAAGAAGTCGCCAGCCAGGTCAAGTTGAATTCTGCTGCCGATGATCCGGTGGGCGCGGCGCGCGTGTTGCAACTGGCCCAGCAGAACTCGATGCTGAGCCAGTACGAGTCGAATATCAGCACCGTCAGCATCAATGTGACCAAATCGGAAACCGCACTGAACAGCATCCAGACTGCCTTGCAGACCGCTTCTGAATTGATCATCAAGGCGGGCAACGGCACCTATACCGATGCGGACCGTGCCTCCAACGCCGCCGAGCTCAAAGAGCTGCAATCGCAGATCCTGAGCTTGATGAACAGCCAGGACGCCAACGGTCAGTATTTATTCTCCGGCTCCAAATCGTCGGTGCCTCCGTACTCGCAAAACCCTGATGGCACCTACGCCTACAACGGTGACCAGACGGCGATCAATCTGGCCATCGGCGACGGCTTGAGCATTGCCAGCAACACCACCGGTTGGGATGCTTTCGAGACGGCGATCAATACCACCCGCACGTCGTCCACCTTGACATTGCCGGCTGTTGATGACGGCAAAATCAGTTTGTCTGGCGGGATCGTCACCTCCACCTCGAACTACAACAGCCAGTACGTCAGCGGTCAGCCTTACACGGTCACGTTTCTGAGCAGCACCCAGTACAAGATTACCGATGCTGCGCTTAATGATGTGACCGTAGACGCCAGCGGTACCGGCACTTTTTCCTCGGCCGATGCGGCTAATCAGGTGATCAGTTTTCGCGGCGTGGACCTGTCGCTGAATATCAATCTGACGGCCGCGGAGCGGGCCTCGACGACCGCCGCTGATAATGCGTTGAAGGACCATACCTTCGTCCTGGCGGCAACCCCGGACCAGATCAGTACCACCGCGAGCCCGGGTAATTCGGTGCCCAATGCTGTGATTACCGGTGCCACAGTGGGCACTTCGGTTGCCGATCTGGCCGCCTACAACAACACCTTCCCGCCTGGCGGCGCAATCATCAAGTTCACCAGCGCTACTGATTTCGATCTTTACGCGTCGCCAATGACCAGTTCCAGCACCAAGATTTCCAGTGGCAGCACAACGCCGGCGACCAGCGCCTCGGGCATCACGTTCCAGGTCAGTGGCAACCCGGCTGTGGGCGACACGTTCGTGGTCAAAGGTGGTACGCAGCAGACGCAGAACATCCTGAATACCTTGTCCTCGGTGATCACCGCGCTCAATACTCCGGCGGATGGCAATCCCGTGGTCAGCCAGAAATTGCGCGCTTCCCTGGATTCTGCGCTGGGCAACATCACCAGCGGCAAGGAACAGGTGTCCAAGGCCATTTCTGCCGGCGGCGCGCGTCAGGCCAGCGCGGACTCGCAAGGCGTCACCAACGGTTTGCTTCAGGGCAACAACACTGTCGAGCAGGGCAAGATCGTCGACTCCGACCCGGTGGATGCAATTGGCCGCCTGACGATGCAGCAGACGATGCTGACCGCTTCCCAACTGGTGTTCACTCGGGTTTCCCAGTTGAACCTGTTCAGCAAGCTTTAAGCGCAAGGCCGCAAGGATGCGGCGTATTACCGAGCATCAGCCGTCTTTTTCAGCGGTTAATGGGCATCTTCCGCCAGGCTGGATGCCCGCCGCTCGCGAGTAAGCCCTGTGAATTCCGTACCCCGCGTCAGCATTGTCATCCCCGCTTTTAACCCGCGTTTCTTTCAGGCGGCTTTAGCCAGCGCCCTGAGCCAGACCTACGCCAATCTTGAAGTGATCGTCTGCGACGACAGCCCTGACAGTCAGATTCAGGATATCGTCCAATTGTTTGGCATGCGCTCTGACATTGCGTTGCGCTATGTGCGCAACGCCGAGCGGCTGGGCTTGGTCGGTAACCTGCGAGCGGGTCTGGAGGAAGCTCAAGGCGAGTTCATCAAGTTCCTCTGTGATGACGATCTGATCTTCCCGACCTGTATCGCTCAGCAAGCCCAGGCGCTGCAAGACAATGCAGATTGTCATTTCGCCCTGGCGCAACGACTGTTTTGGGACGCCAACGATCTGCTCTTGCCGGGTCGCCTGGAGAACAGCCCGCTTTCGCAGGAAAGCGGAGTGTTCAAGGGCGACGACCTGCTGGCGATCATCGAGAGTTTTCCGGTCAATTTTCTGGGCGGTTTCAGCAGTGCGCTGTTTCGCCGAGCCGATCTGGTGGAGCTGCTGCCGGCGCTGACCCAACCAGGTTTTTGCTTTACGGCAACACTCGATTTTGCCCTGTATATCTGCCTGTTACGCCGCGGCAACCTGGTGGTGCTCAACAATATCCTGAGTGTTGAACGCTTGTATCCAGAGCGCCTGATTCGCCAGCAGCCGATGCTCGATGCCACACAGGCGGAGCGTAAATGGCTGGTGCAGATGCTTGAGGCACGTAGCGGCGAATCGGCTCCTGCTGCCGGCTGGGTATCTTTCGTTGCATTGTCTCAGACGGCCCAGGTTCCGCGTGTCTGGGGCGAATTGCCGCTCTCGCGCACGCTGGGTAACAAGCAGGCCGCGTTACCTTACCGGGTTGGCGTAGAAAGCCAGAGTTTTGGCCAGATGTATGCTCAATGGCTGGCCTGCCGGACCCTCACCGCACCCCAGAAAAAGCTGCTGCCGGACACCTTGGCGGGTTGGCATTGGCGGCCGAAAATCGTACCGGTCGTCATCGACGATCAGGTCGGCAGCGCCGCGCTGGAACTGACCTTGCGCAGCATCTCCCAGCAGCTGTATACGCCGGAGCTGGTGCTGGTGCTGTCGAGTGCCTGTACCGAGATGCAGATCGAGGGACAAGTATTGCGCATGCCGTTGCAACGCAACTGGCAGCAGCAACTCAATGAGCTGCTTGGCCAGCTCGATGGCGCCGACTGGATTTACCTCTTGCAAGCGGGTGATCGTCTGCCAGAGCCAGCCTTGCTGGTCATGGCCGAGCGAATAGTCGCGTTTGCCGATATTCGCTGCATTTACTCCGACGAAGGTGGATTGGTCGATGGGGAGTCCGCAGAGCCTGCGTTCAAGCCTGACTTCAATGTTGATATGTTGCGCAGCTTTCCCTATGTCGGACGAGCCTTGGCGTTCGAACGCCAGGGGCTGTTGAACGCTGGCGGTTTCGACCCGGACTACGGCGTGCTGGCCGCCCACGATTTGCTTTGGCGGTTGGTTGAGGCTCACGGCAGCCAGGCGATCGAGCATATTGCGCAGGTCCTCGTCGAGTCGCAGTCCGGCTTCGCTCAGTGGCTGGGAATGCCTGAGGTTATCGCGCAAAACCCTGTGGTGGTGCAAGCCCATCTGCAGCGAATGGGCATTGCCCACGAGATTCGCGCAGGCAGTTATGAATTGCTCAATCGCGTTGATTACGTGCATGCCGAACGGCCGCTGGTGTCGATTATCATCGCCAGCCAGGACCATTTGGCGGCTGTGCAGCGCTGCGTCCAGAGCCTGCTGGAAAAAACCGCTTACGGTGAGTATGAGCTGCTGCTGATCAACAATGGCAGTCAGCAAACCGCCAGCGTTGAGTGGTTTGCTGCCATGTCCCAAATGGGCAGCGACCGCTTGCGGGTGCTGAATTACCCACAGCAGGGCAACATTGCCGCGCTGCGCAATTTCGCGGCCGGGCAGGCGCGGGGCGAATTTGTCTTGATGCTCAGCCCGTTCGCCGTGATTACCGAGCCGCTATGGCTTGATGAGCTGCTTAACCATGGGCAGCGCGCCGAGGTCGCGGTGGTGGGCGCCAAGGTGCTCAGTCCTGACGGCGCGGTTGTCCATGCGGGCCTGATCCTGGGGTTACAGGGGCCGGTCGGTGTGCCGTTCTATGGCGAAATGCTCAGTGCCGCCGGGTACATGCACCGTCTGCAAGTGGTACAGGATCTGAGCGCCGTGGGTCCTGATTGCTTACTGTTGCGTAAACAGGTCTTCGATGAGCTTGGGGGCTTCGACGAACAGAATTTTGCACATGCCCTCAGTGAAGTGGACTTGTGTCTGCGTATCAGGCAGTCGGGGTACCTGGTGGTATGGACGCCCTATTCACAACTGGTGTTGGGTGCCCAGCCGACACCTGCTCCCGACGCGCAACGTGACCGGTTACGTGAACAGGAGCAGGAAAACTACTACAAGCGCTGGCTACCGCTGATCGTCAGAGATCCGGCGTACAACCCCAACCTGGCCCTGCACATTCTGGGTGGCTCAAGTTTCAGTCTCGAGCCTGGATTGCTGACAGGCTGGAGCCCTTTCTCGCACAAGCAACTGCCGTCGATATTGGCGTTGCCGGTCAATACGTCTGCGGTGGGTCATTATCGGGTCACGCAGCCCTTGCTTGAACTTGAGGCTGCAGGTCGCGCCATCGGGCAAATCCACTATGACCAGCCGAGCCTGATCGAGATCGAGCGCCTGCAACCGGATGTCATCGTGACTCAGTGTCGCTATAGCGAGCCGGCAATAAACGACATTGAGGTGTTTAAAAAGTATTTCAACGCCCGGCGCATCTATGAGCTGGATGACTATGTCATCAAGGCGCCGAAGAAAAATTCGCATATTCGCAACATGCCGGACAGCGTTGAAATGGAGCGCCTGGTGCGGCGCGGTATCGGGCTGTGTGACCGCGTTGTGGTGTCTACTGCGGCACTGGCTGATGCCCTGTCAGGCATGCACCAGGATATCCGGGTAGTGCCAAACATGCTGGCGCCGCATCTGTGGAACAACCTGCCCGGCAGCCGCCGTCGAGCCTCGAGCAAGCCGCGCGTTGGCTGGGGTGGTGGCACCAGTCACCACGGTGATCTGGCGATCATTGCCGATGTAGTGCGTGAGCTTGCCGATGTGGTCGAGTGGGTGTTCTTTGGCATGTGCCCGGATGAGCTGCGTCCCTACCTGCACGAGTTTCATCCCGCAGTGGGCCTTGATGCCTACCCGGCCAGGCTGGCCAGCCTCAATCTGGATCTCGCTCTCGCGCCGCTGGAGTTTCACATTTTCAACGAGTGCAAGAGCAACCTGCGCCTGCTGGAGTATGGCGCGTGCGGTTATCCGGTGATCTGCACCGACACGGCTGCCTATCGCGGGTATTTGCCTTGCACCCGGGTGGTCAGCAACAGCACTTCGGAGTGGCTGGAAGCGATTCATATGCATCTGGATGATCCTGATGCCAGCTATCGCATGGGCGATCAGCTACGCGAAGCTGTGATGCGCGACTACATGCTCCAGGGCGATAACCTGCGCAACTGGGAGCACGGCTGGCTGGATGACTGAACCTGGCGTTCCCCAGGTCGCCAGTTCGGGCAATCCGAGCTGGCGCGTTTCCTGCAAGATCCCCATATATTCTCATCAGTCGCGGATTTCCGGCGCGGCGGTGAAGGGCTCGTGCCGAATGGCGACGTCTATGGGTGACTTGCAAAGCTCGGTAGTAGCTGTGCCAAAGCCCCGTGCAGTAAAAGAGGGAGCGTGATGAAGGCAGTTATCCTGGCAGGCGGTTTGGGCACGCGGATCAGTGAGGAATCGCACCTCAAGCCCAAGCCGATGATCGAAATCGGCGGCAAGCCAATTCTTTGGCACATCATGAAGCAGTACTCCGCCCACGGTATTCATGATTTCGTGATTTGCCTCGGTTACAAGGGCTACGCAATCAAGGACTTTTTCGCCAACTATTTCCTGCACACCTCTGACGTCACCTTCGACATGTGCAACAACCGCATGGACGTGCATCAGAACTACAGCGAGCCATGGCGCGTCACCTTGATCGATACCGGCGAAGACACCATGACCGGTGGCCGTTTGCGCCGGGCCAGCCGCTATGTACAGGACGAGGAAGCGTTCTGCTTCACTTATGGCGACGGCGTTTCCGATCTCAATATCAGTGCGCTGGTGGACTTTCATCTGTCTCACAAACACTTGGCCACAGTCACTGCCGTGCAGCCGCCGGGTCGCTACGGCGCGCTGGAACGTAATGGTGATCTGGTCAGCGGTTTCACGGAAAAACCCCGTGGCGACGGTGGCTGGATCAATGGCGGCTTCTTCGTGTTATCGCCGCAGGTACTGGAGCTGATCCCCAACGACGAAACCGTCTGGGAAGCCGAGCCTTTGATAGGGCTGGCTGAACGTGGCCAGCTGGCCGCCTTCCAGCACGATGGTTTCTGGCATCCGATGGACACCCTGCGCGACAAGAATTACCTCGAACAACTGTGGCAGAGCGGGGAGGCCCCGTGGAAGCAGTGGGACTGAGTTCGCAATTCTGGAGTGGCAAGCGGGTATTGCTCACGGGTCACACCGGATTCAAAGGCAGCTGGTTGACGCTATGGCTGCAAAGCCTGGGGGCTGAGGTCAGTGGTTTTGCCCTGGCACCTTCCACCGAACCCAGCCTGTTCGAACTGGCTGGCGTCGCCGATGGCATCAACGATCAACGCGGCGACCTGCGTGATCTTGGCGCCTTGCTGGAGCTGATCGCCGAGACGCGGCCGGAGATTGTCCTGCACCTGGCCGCCCAGCCATTGGTGCGCGAAGGCTATCGCGATCCGCTGGGCACCTATTCCAGCAATGTCATGGGCACCCTCAATCTGCTCGAAGCCATTCGCCAGATCGGCGGCGTGCGCGCCTGTGTCCTGGTGACCACCGACAAGGTTTACGCCAATCAGGAATGGCTCTGGCCCTATCGTGAAAATGAACCCTTGGGCGGGCATGATCCCTACAGCAGCAGCAAGGCTTGCTGCGAGTTGCTGGCTCAGTCCTACGCGGCGTCGTTCTTTGCCGCCGAACGCTATGCCGAACACGGCCTGGCGCTGGCGACCGCGCGTGCGGGCAACGTGCTGGGCGGCGGTGATTTCGCCCCGGAGCGTTTGATCCCGGATGTGCTCAAGGCCTGGTCGGCCAACGAGCCGGTGACCCTGCGTTATCCACAGGCGGTACGCCCCTGGCAGCACGCGCTGGAACCACTGGCGGGTTATCTGCTGCTGGCCGCCGGCCTTTACGAACATGGACCGCGATTTGCCGGTGCCTGGAACTTTGGCCCCGGCGAAAACGATATGTGCAGCGTCGGTGAAGTGGTGCAGCTACTGGCCAGTCGCTGGCCTCGCGGGCCCGGCATGCGCGTCGAACCCAGCGAACTGCACGAAGCCGGCTTGTTGCGCCTGGACAGCAGCCGTGCCCATCAACTGCTGGCGTGGAAGCCGCGCTGGTCGCTGCAACAGTGCCTGGAACATACGCTGGATTGGCATCTTGCGTGGAAAGCCGGGCAGAACATGCGTGAGGTGACGCTGGCTCAGTTGGACCTGTACAAGGAGCAGCAATGAGCGAGTTTCTGTTGAAGGCGCTGCCGTTGGCGGGACTGTTCAGCCTGCAGCACAAGCGTCACGAAGATACGCGCGGGCACTTTTCCCGATTGTTCTGCGAGGGCAGCCTGAGTGGCTTCGATCAGCCGTTTCATATTCGCCAGATCAATCATTCCTGCACCCGCGAGCAGGGCAGCGTGCGTGGCCTGCATTACCAGAACGGCGACCACCCGGAAGCCAAGCTGATCACCTGCCTGCGCGGCGAAGTCTGGGACGTGGCGGTGGATTTGCGGCCGGACTCGGCAACCTTTTTGCAGTGGCATGCCGAACACCTGCGCGCTGGTGATGGCCGCAGCCTGCTGATCCCGGCAGGCTTTGCCCATGGTTTTCAGACCCTGACTGATGATGCCGAATTGTTGTACCTGCACAGCGCTGACTATGCGCCGGAGCATGAGGGCGGTCTGTCGGTACATGACCCACGCCTGGCGATTGCCTGGCCGCTGGCTGTCAAAAATCTGTCGGCAAGGGATGCATCCCATCCATTGCTGGATTCCCGGTTTAGCGGAGTGCACTTATGAACTGTCGCGGCTGCGGCACCCTGTTGAATCTGCCGCTGATCGACCTCGGCACTGCGCCGCCTTCGAATGCGTATTTGCGGGCGGAACAGCTGGAAGTCGCCGAGCAATGGGTGCCTTTGAAAGTTCAGGTCTGCCAGTGCTGCTGGCTGGTCCAGACCGAGGATTACACCAGCGCCGAAAGCCTGTTTGACGCCGATTATGCGTACTTCAGCTCGTTCTCCAGCACCTGGCTTCAACATGCCGAGCGCTATGTGGAAACCATGGTTGAGCGCTTCGGCTTGACGGCTGAAAGTCGCGTGGTGGAAATCGCTGCCAATGATGGCTACCTGCTGCAATACGTTGCCAAGCGCGGCATTCCTTGTCTGGGAATCGAGCCCACCCGCAGCACCGCCAAGGCCGCACGGGAAAAAGGTCTGGAAATCCGTGAGCTGTTTTTCGGCCGCGAGACCGCGTTGCAGCTCGTCGAAGACGGCTGGGCAGCGGACCTCATGGCGGCCAATAACGTGCTGGCCCATGTGCCGGATATCAACGATTTCCTCGCGGGTTTTGCGGTGCTGCTCAAGCCCGACGGCGTGGCGACTTTCGAGTTTCCGCACCTGCTGGCGCTCATGGCGGGCGCGCAGTTCGACACGCTTTACCACGAACACTATTCCTATCTGTCGCTGACGGCAGTGCAGACATTGTGCGAGCGCAATGGCCTGGAAATTTTTGATGTCAGCCATCTGCCGACTCACGGTGGCTCGCTGCGGGTATTCGTGCAACGCGCCGATGGTGGGCAGCGTGAGCGCCAACCGGCCGTGCAGCAGGCATTGAGTGCCGAAACGCTGGCCGGTGTCACTCGCCCCGAGTTCTACGCGACCCTGGCGCCAGCCGCCGAACGTATCAAGCACGAGTTGCTGCGCTTTCTGTTGCAGGCCAAGGCCGAAGGCAAGCGCGTCGTAGGTTATGGCGCGGCCGCCAAGGGCAATACCTTGCTTAACTATGCTGGCGTCAAACCGGACTTGTTGGCCTGGGTGGCCGATGCCAACCCGCACAAGCAAGGCAAGTTCTTGCCGGGCAGTCGAATTCCGGTGGTGGGCCCCGAGCGCATCGCGCTGGAGAAGCCTGACTATGTGCTGGTCCTGCCGTGGAACCTGATAGATGAAATCACCCATGAGTTTGCCTGCGTGAGCCGTTGGGGTGGGCGTTTTGTTGTTGCGATTCCGGAGCTGAGTTTTCGATGAGCAGAATTCATTACACCAAACCCAGCGTCGGCGAACTTGAGGCCGCTTATGTGCTGGATGCCGTGCAGAACGGCTGGGGCGAGCGCTGCTACGACTACATCAACCGCTTCGAAAAAGCGTTCGCCGAACACATCGGCGCGAGCTGGGCAATTGCCACTTCCAGCTGCACCGGCGCGCTGCACATGGGGATGGCGGCACTGGGCATCGGCGCCGGTGATGAAGTGATTCTGGGTAATACCAACTGGATCGCATCCGCCGCACCGATTACTTATCTGGGCGCCACGCCAGTGTTCGTCGACGTGTCGCCAATCAGCTGGTGTCTGGATCCGGCTAAAGTCCGGGAAGCGATTGGGCCGCGTACCAAAGCCATTGTCGCTGTGCATCTGTACGGCAATCTGTGCGACATGGACGCGCTGTTGGCTATTGGTGAGGAATTCGGCATTCCGGTCATCGAAGACGCCGCTGAAGCTGTCGGCTCCCAATGGCGGGGCAAACCTGCCGGGTCACTGGGCGCGTTTGGCGCATTCTCGTTCCATGGCACCAAAACCATGACCACCGGCGAAGGCGGCATGTTCGTCACCTCGGATCGAGCAATCTACGAACGCGTGCTGACGCTGTCCAATCACGGCCGGGTCGCTGGCAGCACGCGGCAGTTCTGGCCTGACTTCATTGGTTTCAAATACAAGATGAGCAACCTGCAGGCGGCCATCGGCTGCGCCCAGGTCGAACGCATCAATGACCTGATTGCGCGCAAGCGGGCCATCTTCGATACCTACGCCCAGGCCCTGTTGCAGATTCCGGGCCTGAGCATGAACCCGCAGCCGGATCATTCGCGCAATGGCTACTGGATGCCCACCGTGGTGTTCGCCGAGTCGACTGGCGTGACCCGGGACACCCTTATCGAAGCGTTCAAGGCTGATGATATTGATGCGCGGGTGTTTTTCTGGCCGCTGTCGTCGTTGCCGATGTTCGAGCACACGGATCCAGACCAGGCGCCCGTGAATACCCCGACCGCATTTTCACTGTCGGAACGGGCGATCAATCTGCCCAGTTATCACGACATGACGGATGCCGATCAGCTGCGAGTCATCGCGGTGCTTCGCGATCTCTGCAGCGGCAGAGGCCTGTTGTGAACATTTATCTGCTGGGCGCAGCGAACCCGGAAGCCGTGCGCATGATCGGCTCGGTCAGTCGCGCCAATGCGAACGTTGAGTTTGCGTTTCTCGACAACAATCCGGCCAGGCACGGCACGCTGTTTTTTGGCGTGCCGGTCATCGGTGGTTCCCAACGCGTGCCCGAGCTGAAAGGGCCGGACGCGCGCTTCGTCAATCTGATCACAGGCTCCACTGCGCTGCGTTATGAAACCACCTGTGAATTGGTCGAACTGGGCGCGACGCTGACCAATTTCATCCATCCCGGCATTGACCTGAGCATGACCCGAATGGGCGTCGGCTGCTATTTGCAGGAGGGCGTGATCATGCAGGCCGATGTCGAGCTGGGTGACAACACCAGCATCAGTTCCGCCTGCGTTATCGGGCATGAGGGCCGGATCGGCCACTCGGTGTTCCTGGCACCGGGTGTCAGCATCGCCGGTTGCGTGGAAATCGGCGATGGCACGTTCATTGGGATCAATGCCACGGTCCTGCCGCGTCTGCGCATTGGTCGCTGGGCGACCATTGGTGCCGGAGCCGTGGTGACGCGGGACGTGCCGGACTACGCCGTGGTGGTGGGTAATCCCGCGAGAATTATCAGATCGAATGCGGCTTCCTATCAGGATGGCCGGGTTTTCAGTTCAACGCCGCACCCTATTCGGAGCGTTTCCAATGAATCCCCATGAGCAGTTTCGGGAAGAAGTAAAACAGAACATTGATGGCCTGGAACAGGACAAAGCGCTACAGGCCACATCACTGGACTGGGTCGGGACCACGGCCAGACACAAGTACACCTACAACTTCAGCTGGATGGGGCGCCCGATCATCCAGTTTCCGCAGGACATGGTTGCGATGCAGGAAATCATCTGGGACTTGCGCCCTGATGTGATCGTCGAAACCGGTATCGCCCACGGCGGTTCGCTGGTGTTCTACGCATCGATGCTGCAGTTGATCGGGCACGGCGATGTATTGGGGGTGGATATTGATATCCGCCAGCACAACCGCGAAGCCATCGAAGCGCATCCAATGAGCCATCGGATTCAAATGATCCAGGGTTCCAGCATCGATCCGGCCATCGTCGAGCAGGTCAAGCAGCGTATCGCCGGCAAAAAAGTCCTGGTGGTCCTGGATTCGAACCATACCCACGAACACGTTCTGCAAGAGCTGCGCCTTTATGCGCCGTTGGTATCGGTCGGCAGTTATTGCGTGGTGATGGATACCGTGGTTGAAGACATGCCCGAAGACGCGTTTCCGGATCGTCCATGGGGCAAGGGTGATAACCCGAAAACCGCAGTCTGGGCCTACCTGAAGGAGAACCAGGATTTCGAAATTGATGCCGCTATTCACAGCAAGCTGCTGATCACGGTTGCTCCGGACGGTTATCTACGCCGGGTGCGTTGATCGCAAATTGATTGGTCATTGAATCCTTTTTGTTTATTCACCGGTTGTATAGGGAAAGATTTATGCAAGGCAAATACGGCTCAGAAAACGCTCTGCCACTGAACGAACTGCTCACCGTGGTTTTGATAAGCCACAATCGGCCAGCATTTCTGCGTCGCGCTGTTCAGTTTTACAGCGCATTGCCTTGCAAGGTGTTGATCCTGGATTCCTCCGCCGAGCTGACTGAAGGCGTGGCAGGGCTTTTTGCATCCATGGAGTACCAGCACCTTCCGCACATCGGTTATTGGGGGATCCAGGCCAAGCTTGACTATGGCGTCAGACAAGTCACGACGCCTTACATGGTTTTCGCAGCTGACGATGACTTTATTGTCCATGACGCGCTGGAACAGTCGGTCAGTTTTCTGCAGGCCAATCCGGATTACGGCATGTGCCATGGCTATTGCCTGATGTACCTGACGCTCGCCAATAGCGTCAGCTATTACCGGCGCGACAAGAAGGTCAGTGAGGATTACGCTTCGGACGTGGCGCAGGATCGTATTCTGGACTTCATGGGTGAGTACATCCCGCCGTTCTACGCCGTTCACCGTACTTCGCTGCTGCGCGACTGGTACGACGCAATGCCTGACGGAACCATTTTCCAGTGGCAGGAAATCGGCCATGCCTGGTACATGCTGGCGCGGGCCAAGGCGCGTATCCTGCCGATCCCTTACGTCGTGCGTGAGATCAACTATATTTCCTCGGAACACTCCACCGAGATTTTTCATACCCTGACGTTTACCGATCCTGAGTCGGTCGCCGATCGTGAGCGATTTGCCGGTTTGCTGGCGGCGCAGCCCACCCAGTTCCAGGCCGACGAGCCGCAGCACGCCGTCGCCTCCATTCTGGAAAGTTTTGCGGTGTTGGCCGACAACCTGCGCCATCGCCGCTCCTTGACTGCCGAGCTGATTTTCGAGTCCAGCTGGAGCAGCGCAACGCAGCAGACCGAGCGGCGCTTTGGTCCCCGGCAGTACGTGGAAATGCCATTTTACAATCAGCGGTTTTTTGAGTTGCTGAGTGAATATGAATTCATGCTGCACGCCATGCCTGCCGGCCGAGTGCAGCTCGAAGGGCTTGAAGGCGTCTGGACCCGCCAGCAGGAGCTGATGCGTCCCCGCAACAACGACACGCCGGAGAGTGTTGTCGATCGACTGTGGCTGGCGCTGGATTGCAATATGTTCAACCGCGAGGTGGTCAGCCGTCTGGCGCACCAGCTGAATGTCATTGGCGACGACGATGAAGCGCAGAAATTCCTGGCATGGGAAGCGCGTCTGAACACATTGCCTGACCCTGACAATCACCAGACCTTCGACGCCACGCGTTCCGGTCGTCTGCTCAAGTGGCTGGACGCACGCAACCCTGACACCAGTGAGTTGCAGCTGATCAGCGACGCTGTGCGCGACCGTGATGGCGTCCCATCGTTCGGGCTGCTGGTGTTGAACCTCGACGGCGATGTGGCCGCTCTGCAGGTCACTCTGGACAGCTTGCTGGAAGGCCACTGCAAGGCCTTCAAGATTGTGGTGTTCACGACGGCGGAACCGCCTGCGGCAACCACAGCCGACAATACCCTGCACTTTGTGAAAGTCAGCCAGGCGAACCATGTCGACAAGCTCAACCAGAGCGTGCGCCAGCTAACCTGTGAGTGGCTGCTGTTGGCAAATGCGGGCGATCAGTTCACCGCAAGCGGTCTGTTGCGGGCCAGTCTGGAATTGCTGGCGGCCCCACAATGCCGCGCGGTCTACGCCGATGAGATTCATCGTCAGGCCAATGGCGCTCTCGTCGATGTGTTCCGTCCGGATTTCAACCTGGATTTGCTTCAGACTCTGCCCGGTTTGATGGCTCGCCATTGGTTGATTCGTCGCGACGTTCTGGTCGACGCAGGCGGCTATTCGGCAGAGTTCGCCAACGCGCTCGAATTCGATTTGCTGTTGCGGATCATCGAGCAGGGCGGGATGGCCTGGCTGGCTCATATGAGCGAACCCTTGCTGATCTGTGACGCGCCCGTGCTGGAAGAAAATGTCCAGGAGCGGCAGGCGTTGAGTCGCCATTTGACGGCCCGTGGCTACAAGGCCCTGATCACCTCCGAGCCGGCAGGAACCTATCAGATCGATTACCGCCACAGCGAACGCCCGTTGGTGTCCATCATTGTCCACGGCCAGTCCGAACTGATCGATTTGCAGCGTTGCGTGACCAGCATTCTGCAACGCACCCGTTACACAAAATTCGAAGTGTTGATCGGCCAAAATCGTGACACGGCGCCCGCAACACTGGAATGGCTGGCGGCTCAACCGCAACCGAACGGCCGGATCAGGCTGATCGAGTCCGAGAATGTGTCCGGTGCATCCGCGCTGATCAACCATCTGGCCCGTCACGCCAAGGGTGAATACCTGATCCTGCTGGCTTCGGACAGTGAAGTGGTCAGCCCCAACTGGGTAGGCAGTCTGCTCAATCAGGCCATGCGCCCTGAAGTCGGCGTGGTCGGCGGTAAACTCATCGATTCGGCAAACAAGGTGACCCAGGCTGGATTGATTCTGGGAATGAACGATGGGGTTGGCTCGGGTTTGGTGGGCTCCAAAAATGTTCCAGGTTATATGCATCGCTTGATCCTGACCCAGAACTACTCGGCGGTTTCCTCGACTTGCATGATGATTCGCAAGGCGCTTTTCGACGCCGTTGAAGGTTTCAACGAGGATGCGTTTGCCGAGGTGTTCGCTGATATCGATCTGTGCCTGAACATCGGTCAGGCAGGTTATCTGGTGGTTTGGACGCCTCAGGTTCAGATTACTCATCCTGGCGTACTCCCTGATGCACCGCAGGCGCTCGCTGCCTTGCGCGACAAGTGGGCGGGTTCGTTCGACAGCGATCCGGCTTACAACAAAAACCTGAGTTTGACCGGCAACGGTTTCGACCTCGGCACCCCGAGTGCAGTGAACTGGGCGCAATTGCTCGCGTAGGTTCGCTACCGGTCAGAGGATTCAAGGATGTTCAACGGCAAATCGATTTTCATCTCTGGCGGCACCGGCTCGTTCGGTCGCCAGTTCATCCGCACCCTGCTTGAGCGCTATCAGCCCAAGCGGGTGGTGGTGTTCTCTCGGGATGAGCTCAAACAGTACGAAATGCAGCAGGAGTTCTCCGCGCCGTGCATGCGCTTTTTCCTTGGCGATGTGCGTGATGCCGACCGCTTGCTGCAAGGCATGCGCGGCATCGATTATGTGGTGCACGCCGCAGCGCTCAAGCATGTGCCCGCTGCGGAGTACAACCCGACGGAATTCATCCGCACCAACGTCAATGGCGCGGAGAACATCATTGCCGCAGCCATCGCCAATGGCGTGAAAAGCGTCATCGCGCTGTCCACCGACAAGGCGGCCAGCCCGATCAACCTGTATGGCGCAACCAAGTTGCTGTCCGACAAGCTGTTCGTCGCCGCCAACAATATTGCCGGCGATCAGCCGACGCGTTTTGCCGTGGTGCGGTATGGCAACGTGGCCGGTTCCCGGGGTTCGATCGTGCCGTTCTTCAACAAACTGATTGCCGGCGGTGCCAGCGAACTGCCGATTACCGATCCGCGCATGACCCGCTTCTGGATCACCCTGGATCACGGCGTGGATTTCGTGATGCAGAGTTTTGCGCGCATGCATGGCGGCGAAGTGTTCGTGCCGAAGATTCCGTCGATTCGCATCGTCGACCTGGCCCAGGCCATGGCCGCCGGGTTGCCGCACAAGCATGTTGGCATTCGTCCCGGTGAGAAGCTCCACGAGTTGATGGTGCCGCTGGACGACGCGCGCATGACCCTGGAATTTGCCGATCACTACACCATCGTGCCGTCGATCCGTTTCAATAATGTCGATGTGAATTTCAGCCTCGATGCTACCGGAGAGCAAGGCAAGGCCGTAGCCGACACCTTCGAATACCGCTCGGACATCAACCCGCATTTCCTGTCAGTCGGCCAGATCGGCGAACTGCACGCTGATATCCAGCCATGATTCCCTACGGTCGCCAGAGCCTGGATCAAGCGGACATCGACGCAGTGGTCGAAGTGTTGCAGTCCGACTGGCTGACCCAAGGCCCGACGCTGGAACGCTTCGAAGTCGCCATGGCCGCGCGCGTCGAGGCCGGCTTTGGCGTAGCGGTATGCAATGCCACGGCGGCGCTGCACATTGCTTGCCTGGCGGCGGATCTTGGGCAGGGCGATTTACTGTGGACGACACCCAATACGTTTCTTGCTTCGGCCAATTGCGGGCGCTACTGCGGCGCTGATGTGGATTTTGTCGACATTGACCCGCTGACCTGGAATCTCGATGCCCGGTTGCTGGCGCGCAAGCTCGAAGTCGCTGAGCGCGACGGGCGACTGCCCAAGGTTCTGGTGGCGGTGGCGTTCTCCGGCCAAAGCTGTGACATGCGCAGCATTGCTCAGTTGGCCACACGCTACGGCTTCACCGTCATCGAGGACGCGTCTCACGCGGTGGGCGCCACTTACGCCGGGCGTCCGGTGGGCTGTGGCGAGTTCGCGGCGATGACCGTGTTCAGTTTTCACCCGGTAAAAATCATCACCACCGGGGAAGGCGGTATGGTCATGACCAATCGCCCCGAATTAGCCGAACGCTTGCGCCGCCTGCGCTGCCACGGCATGACCCGTGATCCGGCGCACATGGACGAACCCAGCCACGGCCCGTGGTATTACCAACAGGTTGAGCTGGGCTTCAATTACCGGATGACTGACATTCAAGCTGCGTTGGGCTTGTCGCAACTGAACAAGCTGGACGCGTTCATTGGCCGGCGTCGGGCACTGGCGGCTCGCTATCAAGCAGCGCTGACCGATCTGCCGCTGACGTTGCCCTGCGCCCAGACCGAGGCTGAATCGGCCTGGCATTTATACGTCGTGCGCCTGCAAACCGAGCGTCTGACGCTGAGTCATCGGGAGGTTTTCGAAGCCTTGCGCGCCGCCGGGATCGGCGTCAACCTGCACTACATCCCCGTTCACTTGCAGCCGTATTACCGGGAGCTGGGATTCACGTCAGGCGATTTTCCCGAGGCCGAGCGCTATTACGCGCAGGCCATCAGCCTGCCGATCTTTCCGGCCATGAGCGAAACCCAGCAGGACTACGTGATCGAACAGTTGCGGCGTTTGCTCACCACTGGCAAGGCGTAACGCTCGGCCTCCACTGAACTGATGGTAGAAAGACGATATGCGTGAATTGACTGAGCAAGAACAGTTCTGGGCCTCAGAGCCACAGTTTTCGGCGCACGACCTGAGTTGTTTACTTCTGGAACAACGTGCGTGAGCGCAGTAGCCATTATTCCGGCGCGGGGCGGCAGCCAGCGAATCCCGCGCAAGAATCTCAAGCTGTTCAACGGCCAGCCGATGATCGTCTGGTCGATCCACGCGGCCTTGGCCAGTGGTGTATTTGATCGGGTAGTGGTCAGCACCGACGACCCGCAAATCGCTGAAATCGCCCGAGCCCACGGCGCTGAAGTGCCGTTCATGCGCCCGGCTGAGCTGGCCGATGCATTCACTGGCACCAGCACGGTTATTCAACATGCAATCGCCGCGCTCGCAGATCAGGCACTGAGTTTCGACTACGTCTGTTGCATCTACGCCACCGCACCGCTGCTGCAAGCGCGTTACTTGCGTCAGGGGCTGGAAATGCTGCGGTCCTCTCCGGAAAAATCCTACGCGTTCCCGGTGTGCAGTTTCGGCTTTCCGGTGCAGCGTGCGTTGCTGATCGAGGCCAGTGGTGCGTTAGCGCCGATGTATCCGCAGTTCCGCGCAACCCGCTCGCAGGATCTTGCGGCCGCGTATCAGGATGCCGGTCAATTCTATTGGGGACGCAGCGAAGCGTGGCTGCGCGGCGATGTGGTGTTCTCCGAGCTGAGTCTGCCGATCATCCTGCCACGCCATCTGGTGCAGGACATCGACACCGAAGAGGATTGGCGGCGTGCGGAATTTCTCTACTCAGCGCTCAAGGCGGCCGGGGAGCTGGAAGGGTGAGAGTGCTGATTCGTGCCGACGCATCGCTCAATATCGGCAGCGGTCATATTGCGCGGTGCATGGCGCTGGCTGAAGTGTTGCGCAACGGCGGGGCGCGAGTGAGCTTCGCCTGTCGCCAACTGCCTGGGCATTTGTCGAGCCGCCTTCAGTCTCAGGGTTATACCGTTCATGGTTTGCCGGAGCGCTATGCGCAGGAGCAACCGGGAACCGACATCGAGGCGTTACTGCCTTGGCAGGAAGACATCGACGCGCTGGCGCAGGCGCTGCCTGCTGACGAGCGCTTTGACTGGCTGATTGTCGATCACTACGGTCTTGCCGCCGACTGGGAAAGCGCCGCGCGTCGATTTGCGCCACGTGTCATGGCCATCGACGATCTGGCCAATCGCCGTCATACGGCTGATGTGTTGCTTGATCAGAATTTTTCCGGCACGCCCCAGGCCTATGCGCCGTGGATCACTGGCCAATGCCAGGCGTTGCTCGGACCGCATTTTGCTCTGTTGCGTGACGAGTTTCAGCGTGAGCCGATCGAGATCCGCCCCAGGGTCAAGCGGGTTATCGTCAATTTCGGTGGTTTCGACGCGGCCGGGCAGTCGTGGATCGCGATGCAGGCTTTGCTGGCCTATCCGCAGCTGGAAGTGGATTTCATCGCCGGAATCGATAATCCCGACTGGCTTGCCATGCAGGCATTGGCCGAAGGGCGCTTGAACTGGCAGCTGAAAATCCAGGTCAGCGATTTTTCGCGCTTGATGGCCGAGGCCGATCTGTTCATCGGTGCCGGTGGCGGAACGACCTGGGAGCGCGCCGCGCTGGGATTGCCGACTATCTGTGTCGCAGTCGCCGCCAATCAGAAGGCCAATGCCGAACAGTTGGCAGCAGCGGGTGCGCATCTTTATGTCGGCACCCGGGAAAAGGCCAGTGTGCAGAGCCTGCGTCAGGCGATTGAGCACCTTATGTACAATCAGGAGCTGCGCCAAAGTCTGGCGGCACAGTCCCGCAAGTTAGTGGACGGGAAGGGCGCCCGTCGTGTTGCGGCAGTGCTGGCAGCTGCCGTCCCCGGTTTTAATGCGAGTGAACAGCGATGACAGGTTTCAAGATTGGCTCACGTTCCATCGGCGCGGATGCTCCGCCCTTTGTCATTGCCGAAATGAGTGGCAATCACAATCAATCCCTGGAGCAGGCGCTGCGCATCGTCGAGGCCGCTGCCAAAGCCGGAGCCCATGCGCTGAAGCTGCAAACCTACACCGCCGACACCATGACCCTCGATATTGACGAGGGCGAGTTCTTCATCAAAGACCCCAACAATCTGTGGGCCGGTTCTTCGCTGTATGCGCTGTATGAAAAGGCGCATACGCCTTGGGAATGGCATGCGCCGATTTTCGCCCGAGCCAAAGAATTGGGCATGCTGGCGTTCTCCACGCCGTTCGATGAGAGCGCGGTGGACTTTCTCGAAAGCCTGGATGTGCCTGCCTACAAGATCGCCAGTTTCGAAAACACCGATCTGCCACTGATTCGCCGGGTCGCGGCGACCGGCAAGCCGATGATTATCTCCACCGGCATGGCCAGTATTGCCGAGCTGGATGAAAGCGTGCGTGCGGCGCGGGCGGCGGGCTGCCGCGACCTGGTGCTGCTCAAATGCACCAGCACTTATCCGGCGTCCCCGCAAAACAGCCACATTCGCACCATTCCCCATCTGCGCGAGCTGTTCGGTTGTCAGGTCGGTTTGTCTGATCACACTATGGGCGTCGGCGTTTCAGTGGCGGCGGTGGCGATGGGCGCGACCGTCATCGAGAAACACTTCACCCTGGATCGCACCGATGGCGGCGTGGATGCCAGCTTTTCCCTGGAACCGGCGGAGATGGCCAGTCTGGTCATGGAAACCGAACGTGCCTGGCAAGGGCTGGGTCATGTGCAGTATGGCGCGACGCTGGCGGAACAGAACTCGCTGCAATATCGCCGCTCGTTGTACGTCGTGCGCGATATGTTTGCCGGCGAAACGTTCAGCAAGGACAACGTGCGCGCCATTCGGCCCGGCCTTGGGCTGGCGCCCAAACATATTGATGCGGTGCTGGGGCGCAAGGCCCGACAGCCCTTGACTCGGGGGACTGCGCTGGATTGGGATAGCGTCGAGTGAGCGGCACATTGGCGTGACATTTTAAAGTCGGCAGGCAATTTTCGGCACGATATCAGCTGTTGTCGGTGGCATGCGCAGCGGTAAAAGCGCATAAAACTTAGTGACCTATGAGTCACAACGCGCATCTTCACTGTATCGTGCTCGCGGGCGACGACGACGTATGGCTGATTTCACGGTTCTCCGGGATCGGTCAAACTTCCCCGCAGCCCTTTATTCAAGGGCAAAAAAAGCCTTCTGATTACAATGCCCCGCCATCGAGCGCGCGGTGATATTCAGCTATTTATTATTGGGAAGCCATGATGATTGGCATAAAAAGCATAGCGAGTTACGTGCCCGCGGCCGGCGTTGACAACTACGCGCAGGGCGCTAAATTCGGCAAGGATGACGAGTTCATTCTGGGCAAGATCGGCTCGGCTTTCCTGCCACGCAAAGAAGACAGTCAGGAAACCTCCGATTTGTGCGTCGAAGCGGTTAACGCTTTGTTCGCCAACAATCCGCAACTCAAGCGCGAATCCATTGATGTGCTGATCGTCGTCACGCAGAACGGCGATGAAGAAGGCCTGCCGCACACCGCTGCCATCGTTCAGGACAAGCTCGGCCTGTCGACCAACGTTGCAGCCTTCGATATTTCCCTGGGCTGCTCGGGTTACGTCTACGGCATCTATGCGCTCAAGGGTTTCATGGAAGCCACCGGTCTGAAAAACGGCCTGCTGGTCACCGCTGATCCTTATTCGAAAATTGTCGATCCGGAAGACCGCAACACCACCATGCTGTTTGGTGATGCAGCCACCGCCACCTGGATGGGCGAGGACGCTCAATGGCAGCTGGGCAAGGCCAAATTCGGCACTGACGGTTCCGGCGCGCCGCACCTGAAGGTCAGCAACGGCGTGTTCTTCATGAATGGTCGTCAAGTGTTCAACTTCGCGCTGCTCAAGGTTCCGGCGCACTTGCACGAGTTGCTCGACGAATCCGGCCTGCAATCCACGGATATCGACGCGTTCTGCATCCACCAGGGCAGTGCGGCGATTGTCGATGCGGTAGCGCGACGTTTCGAGGGCGAACCCGAGAAGTTCATCAAGGACATGCTGGAGACCGGCAACACCGTGTCTTCCAGCATTCCGCTGCTGCTGGAACGGCATGCCATGGATTCCAGCTGGAAGCGGGTCGCCTTGAGCGGTTTCGGCGTGGGCTTGTCCTGGGGTTCGGCGATCATTTATCGCCCGTGATTCCATAAAGCAGCAAAAATGGCGCTCAAGGTGAGTTAATCTTGAGCGCTATTTTTTTGCCTTCGTTTTCAGGGAGCCTTCATGACCGACAGCTTTGAGCGCAATGCCGCCGTGCTGAAGAGCCGCTGGCCGGATGTCTTCGCGCGCTTGCAGACTGAGGACGATGCCTCGTCCCAGGCCGAGTTGGTTGAAGGGCTGCAATCGACCCTGCGGATCAATGGCATTCAGCTCACCAGCCGCCATGACCGGCTTGCCGAGGCGCGTCTACAGGCCGCCAGTTTGCCGCCGGGCAGTGAAGTGCTGCATATATATGGCACCGGACTTGGCGATTTGCCGCGCGTTCTGCTGGAAGACCACGGCGCAGCGCGTTTGCGGGTGCATATTCTCAATGGCGCGCTGTTCGCCTTGGTGCTCACGTTGACCGATCAGGATGACTGGTTGAGCGACCCGCGCATTGAATTGGCTTACGCCGCTGACCACGCTGAAATCCGGTTTCCCTTTTTCGCTTTGCCGGCCGAGCTGGAACTGGCCGACGAAAACAATGCGCGGATTCGAGATCGGCTGGTCAGCGAAGTGCACATTCATTTCAACAATCGCGAATTCGATCCGCAGTCGCCGGAAATTGTGCAGCGCCTTGAGGAGAGTTTTTCCCTGGTCAGCCGTGATCCTGACGTGGCTCAGCTGTTCGGTTCGCAAGCGGGTCGGGAAATTTATGTGATTGGCACCGGGCCAAGCCTTGAGCAGCATTTCAAAAAGCTGCTGGCCGTGCGCGGTCAGGTGCAGCGCCCGTTGTTCATCTGTGTCGACACCGCGTATCGACCATTGATAGCCCAGGGAATCGTGCCTGATCTGGTGGTGACCATCGACCAGCGGATTTCCGAACGGCATCTGCCGGCGGCAGATTCAGAAAACATCCGCCTGGTTTATCTGCCTTTAGGCGATCCGCAAGTCCTATCAGCCTGGCAGGGTGAGCGTTATGTCGCCTTCTCGCCAAGCCCGGTGTACGCGCAGCTGCGCCAACGGATTCAGCGCGGCATGCTGGCGGCCGGCGGCAGTGTCATTCATCCGGCGGTGGATCTGGCGGTGAAAATGGGCGCGACGCAGATCACTCTGTTTGGTGTGGACTTCGCTTATCCGATGAACAAAAGCCATGCTGGCTGGCACGCCGGGGAGCTTGGGGGGACGGTGGATCAAGCCAGACAGTGGGTGCTCGATGGCCATGGTCAGCGGGTCAGGACCCAGCTCAATTTCCGGCGCTACCTTGGTGAGCTTGAACGTTACATTCAAGCGCATCCGCAGGTTCGCTTCCTTAATAGCAGCCGGGCGGGCGCGATGATCGCGGGCGCCACCTTCAATGAGGCGTTCGTGCAATGAGCGAGATCGAACAGTGCGTGCTTGCCTGTAATGACTGCGCCGGCCTGTTTCGCCTGGGGCGCAGCGTCGAGGCGGCTCTGAATATGCTGGAAGTGTTCGAAACTGCAGACGGTTTGCTTGAGCGCAACTCTCCGGCGGTGCGGCAGCAGTGGTCGCAATTGTTGGTGGAGATGCTCGCCTGCCAACAGTCACAGGATTGGTTGGGCCTTGCCGACTACATGCAGTACGAATTAACGGAACTGGTTCACAGTTAATGGCGTGCCGTATCTACGGCACAGCGCGCCATATATAGAACTACGCTTGTTTGTCCGCACTCCTGACGCGCTTTTTTAATCTTTACAAATGCCTAAGCCCTTGTTTTCCGGGGAGGTGGCCGCTTGATGGCAATATTTTTATAAATTGCCCTAAAGCAAAGTCCGATCCCGACGATAACTATTACGAAGGTTCTCTGTGCCAACCCGGCTGTTGCCAGGGCCGGAAGCCGCAGCACCCAACCAACGAGGAATTTCATCATGGCTTTAGGCGTAAACACTAACGTTGCTTCCCTCTCCGTTCAGAAGAACTTGGGCAAAGCATCCGACGCTCTGGCAACCTCCATGAGCCGCCTGTCTTCCGGTCTGAAAATCAACAGCGCCAAAGACGACGCTGCCGGCCTGCAGATCGCAACTCGCATCAGCAGCCAGATCCGCGGCCAGACTGTAGCAATCAAGAACGCCAACGACGGCATCTCGATGGCTCAGACCGCTGAAGGCGCTCTGCAAGAGTCCACCAACATTCTGCAACGTATGCGTGAACTGGCTGTACAAGCACGTAACGGCACTAACGGCACTGCTGACCAGACTGCTACCAACGCTGAATTCGGTCAGATGTCTGACGAATTGACTCGTATCTCGGCGAGCACCAACCTGAACGGCAAGAACCTGCTCGACGGTACTGCTGGGACCATGACTCTGCAAGTGGGTTCGAACACCGGTAGTGCTAACCAGATTAACCTGACGCTGAGCAGCAAGTTTGACGCCGTCAGCCTGTCTGTAGGCAGCGGTACTACTGTTCTGACTGGTGCTACCAGCGCAGCAGCTGCATCGGCAATCGACGGCGCGATCACCGCCATTGACGCTGCATTGGCAACGATCAACGCCACTCGTGCAAACCTCGGTGCTTCGCAGAACCGTCTGACCAGCACTATCTCCAACCTGCAAAACGTAAACGAAAACGCCACTGCTGCACTGGGTCGTGTACAAGACACTGACTTCGCCGCAGAAACAGCTAACCTGACCAAGCAGCAAACTCTGCAACAGGCTTCCCAAGCTGTTCTGGCCCAGGCTAACCAGTTGCCTTCCGCTGTACTGAAACTGCTTCAGTAATTTTCGGAATGAGTTTTGGCGGAGGAGTGTGCTAGTCGTGCTCTTCCGCTTTTTACGTTGAGGAGGTGTTGGGAATGGACATGAGCGTGAAGTTGGGCTTGTCTTACCAGGCCATCAAGCCGGCGCCCGCTGTAGCAGAACAAGCAGTCGCCGCTCCTCAAGCAGTTGCGGTGCCTGCGCCAGCGGCTGCTGCGGATTCGTCCGCAAGTAAGGACTCATCGAAGGAATCCGACGCCCAGAAGTCGGAAAAGCTCAAGACAGCCGTACAGGAAATTGAAAAGTTCGTGCAGTCGGTAAGGCGCAATCTCGAATTCTCCATTGATGAAGCATCCGGAGAAGTCGTGGTCAAGGTGATCGCCAGTGATACGGGAGAAGTCGTCAGACAGTTACCCTCGGCGGAAGCTTTGAAAATTGCGGACAGCCTTCACAATGCCCACAGCTTGTTGTTTGATGCCAAGGTTTGATGGCATGGATCGTGTAGGTTGTAGTTCTGCGTTGTGTCGTCGTCAAAAGACCGACGAAACCTGAAGGAGAAGCACATGGCAAGCCCAATCAGTACTTCAACGGGCCTCGGCTCAGGTCTGGCAATCAAGGAAATCGTCGCTTCCCTGGTTGATTCGGACAAATACGCCAAGCAGACCCAGATCACCAAGCAAACCTCGCTGACGACTACCAAGTTGTCAGGTGTCAGTACGCTTAAATCGGCGCTCGATGCGTTCCAGACCGCGATGACCAATCTCGGCAAAACGGACACGCCAGCGTTTAATGGTTTTTCGGCAACTTCCTCGCTTACCGCGAACATTACCGCGACCACTACCAACTCGGCAGTGGCAGGTACGTATGCGATGGAAGTTACCAAGCTTGCGACCAGTTCCAGCGTTGCGTCTGCATCGTTCGATGCGGCGGCAGCTAGTGCTATTCCGAGTGGTACCCTGACTATCACTCAAAATACCACTAACACTGCCTTCGAAATCCCGGCGGGCTCCACGTTGCAGCAGGTTCGCGACCTGATCAACGCCAAGACTTCGACCAGTGGCGTATCGGCGAACATTATTTCCGACGGTACGGGTTCGCGCCTGGTGTTTGGCTCTACCAAGACCGGTGCGGGTACGGATATCACCACCAGCAGCACTATCACCGGGCTGACTATCGGCTCCGGGACGCTTGACTCTGCATCACCCACGAGTGCGGGCAGGGTTGGTTTTGCAGCCAGTGATGGAGAGATGTTGATCGGTGGCATTAAAGTGCCCAGCACGACCAATACTTATAGTTCAGCGCTGACCGGCGTGACCATCACGGCCGTTGCCATTGGCAAGTCCACGGTCACCGTGGCAGGCAACACCGACGGTTTGAAAACATCGTTGCAGACGTTTGTCGATGCGTACAACAACGTGGTCAAGACCATCAACTCCCTGACCAAGGCCACCGCTGATGCCAACGGCGACCTGACCGTGTCGGCGGCGATGACCGGTGACTCCTTGCCGCGTGATCTGCTGGCCACCTTGCGTGAGCAGCTGATCACGCCTGGCCCTGGCAGCAAGTTGTCGACCCTGGCGCAGTTGGGTATCCAGACTGCTCAGTCCGGCGGTACGCTTACCTTCGATGCCGGCAAGTTCACCAAGGCGATGAACGACAAAAACCTGGGCAGTGAAGTGCAGCAAATGTTTTCCGGCACTAACGCGGAAAATGGCTTGCTGGCGCGGATGAAGAAAGCTATCGAACCGTATAACAAAACCGGCGGTACTCTCGACGAACGCACCAAATCGCTGAACAAGACCAGTACCGATCTGAAAGCGCAGCAGACTGCCCTCGATATTCGTGTGGCTAACCTGACGTCAACGCTGACGGCCAAGTACAACGCGATGGACTTGCTGGTCGGGCAGATGAAGTCGACCCTGTCGAGCATCACCTCGTTCTTCGATACGCTGAATGCTCAGGCTTCTGGCTGACATTCGCTGAGTCATCCAGCCCGGCTGCGATTAATCGCACGCCGGGTTTTTGGCTTCTGGTCTAAAGTTTCCCGGCCATGCGTCGATACATTGAATATACGAACTCTTCCAGCTTTGACGAGGTTGATCATGAACCCGATGTTAGCCCTTCGGCAGTACCAGAAAGTGAATGCCCATGCGCAAACCTCCGAGGCCAACCCTCATCGTCTGGTGCAAATGCTGATGGAGGCAGGGCTCGATCGTATCGCCCAGGCCAAAGGCGCCATCGGACGCAAGGATATTCCTGCAAAAGGCGTATTGATCGGCAAGGCGATTGAAATCGTCGGCGGCCTGCGTGAAGGCCTGGATATGGAAAAATCAGCTGATACGCTGACCCGTGTGGACAATCTGTACATCTACATGATGCAGCGCCTGGCTGAGGCCAATATAAAAAGTGATCCACTGATCCTTGATGAAGTCAGCAGCCTGCTGGGCACCGTCAAGGAAGGCTGGGACGCAATCGCTGCTCACTAAGCTGTGCTGAGGAGACCAACATGAGTGCTGCACTCAAGCGTATCGAAGAGACCAAGGAAGCGCTGGTAGGCGCTTTGGCTGAGCGTGACTGGGATGCCATCGGCAAACTTGATCTGGCCTGCCGTGCCTGCGTGGACGATATGATCAGCGAGGCGACGCCCAATGCGCCGGAATTGCGCAGTAATCTGGAAGAGTTGCTGACGGTCTACCGGCAGTTAATCGATACTGCTACCGACGCGCGTCAGGCGATCGTCGACGAGATGTCGCAGATCCAGCAAGCGAAAAACGCGGCGAAGGTTTACCATCTGTTCGGTTGAAGCTCGTTGATCGAAAAGAAGTGCGCCATAAATTTGACTGTGTACGGTTTTTTGACTTAACTAGTGATGTTTGCCATTTTCTGGCGTCTCAGTAACCGTACCGGCTGAGAATTGCCAAGCTTGCCCTTGTGGGGCATAGAGTTGACTAGGGAAGTTGCTATTGCATGTGGCGTGAAATCAAGATTCTGCTGATCGATGACGATAGCCAGCGCCGCCGTGATTTGGCGGTCATTCTGAATTTTCTTGGCGAAGAAAATTTGGCCTGCTCCAGCCAGGACTGGCAGCAGGTTGTCGGCTCTCTGACCTCTACCCGAGAAGTGCTCTGCGTGCTCGTTGGCAGCGTGAGCGCGCCTGGAAGTCTGCAAGGGCTTCTTAAGACAGTCGCTGCATGGGATGAGTTCCTTCCCGTGTTGCTCATGGGCGATATTTCTTCCGTAGACCTGACTGACGATTTGCGTCGGCGCGTGCTTTCCTCCCTGGAAATGCCGCCCAGCTACAGCAAATTGCTCGACTCCCTGCACCGTGCCCAGGTCTATCGTGAAATGTACGATCAGGCCCGTGAGCGCGGTCGTCATCGTGAGCCCAACCTGTTTCGCAGCCTGGTCGGTACCAGCCGTGCGATTCAGCATGTGCGCCAGATGATGCAGCAGGTTGCCGACACTGACGCCAGCGTGTTGATCCTCGGTGAGTCCGGGACCGGCAAGGAAGTCGTCGCGCGCAACCTGCACTATCACTCCAAGCGTCGCGACGCGCCGTTTGTGCCGGTCAACTGTGGCGCGATTCCGGCCGAATTGCTGGAAAGCGAACTGTTCGGTCACGAGAAGGGCGCCTTTACCGGGGCGATCACCAGCCGTGCCGGGCGTTTCGAACTGGCTAACGGCGGTACGCTGTTCCTCGATGAAATCGGCGACATGCCGCTGCCGATGCAGGTCAAGCTGCTACGGGTCCTGCAGGAACGTACCTTTGAGCGCGTGGGCAGCAACAAGACCCAGAGCGTTGATGTGCGCATCATTGCCGCAACCCATAAGAATCTTGAGTCGATGATCGAGATCGGCAGCTTCCGTGAAGACCTCTATTACCGTCTGAACGTGTTCCCGATCGAGATGGCACCGCTGCGCGAGCGGGTCGAAGACATTCCATTGCTGATGAACGAGCTGATTTCGCGCATGGAGCACGAAAAACGCGGCTCGATCCGTTTCAACTCTGCCGCCATCATGTCGCTGTGTCGTCACGGCTGGCCGGGCAACGTGCGTGAGTTGGCCAACCTGGTGGAGCGCATGGCGATCATGCATCCCTATGGCGTGATTGGCGTGGCCGAGTTGCCGAAGAAATTCCGCTATGTCGATGATGAGGACGAACAACTCGTCGACAGTCTGCGCAGCGATCTGGAAGAGCGCGTGGCCATCAATGGTCATACGCCGAACTTCTCGTCCGGCGCCATGTTGCCGCCAGAAGGCCTGGACTTGAAGGACTATCTGGGTGGGCTGGAGCAAGGCTTGATCCAGCAGGCACTGGACGACGCCAACGGTATCGTGGCGCGTGCCGCCGAACGCCTGCGGATTCGTCGCACGACCCTCGTCGAGAAAATGCGTAAGTACGGCATGAGCCGACGCGAAGGCGATGAACAGGCAGATGATTGACGCTTGCTGAAACGCGAAAAAATCAAACCTCTGAATTTTCAGGGGTTTTTTTTCGGCACGAGGATTGCTAAGTCTCCAGGAACATACCGTTTAATGACGGTTCGCCACGCGAGAGATGACTTATGCCCCATGCCGCCAAGATGACCCCTGACCTTGCCCATGCAGTCCTGCCGTCCCTTGAGCTGGAAAGTCGTCAGGGGCTTGAGCAGGCGTTTTCGCTGTTCAATCAGATGTCGGCGCAGCTGACTGATTCCTACAGCTTGCTGGAAGCACGGGTCACCGAGCTCAAGGGCGAACTGGCAGTGGTCAGCGCGCAACGTATGGCGGAGCTCGCGGAGAAAGAGCGTCTGGCGTATCGCTTGCAGAATCTGCTCGACCTGCTGCCCGGCGGGATCATCGTGATCGACGGCATGGGCAGGGTGCGCGAGGCCAATCCGGCGGCCATCGATTTGCTCGGGCAGCCGCTGGAGGGCGAGCTGTGGCGGCACGTCATCAGTCGCTGTTTTGCTCCGCGCGAAGACGACGGCCACGAAGTATCCCTCAAGGATGGTCGACGCCTGTCCATCGCCACTCGCTCGCTGGACGCCGAGCCGGGCCAGTTGGTACTGCTTAATGACCTGACAGAAACCCGCCATCTGCAAGATCAATTGGCGCGTCATGAGCGTTTGTCGTCGCTGGGGCGGATGGTGGCGTCCCTCGCCCACCAGATTCGCACGCCGCTGTCCGCCGCCTTGATCTACGCCAGTCATTTGACTGAGCAGGCACTGCCGCTGGAAACCCAGCAGCGTTTTGCCGGACGTCTGAAAGAGCGACTGCACGAGCTGGAACATCAAGTGCGGGACATGTTGGTGTTTGCCCGTGGCGAATTGCCGCTGACCGACCGACTCACGCCGCAACAGCTCTTCGCTGCATTGCAGGACGCTGCCTTGACGCACACGCAGGATGTGCAGGTGCGCTGGCAGTGCGACGCTTCGGAAGGTGAGTTGCTGTGCAATCGCGACACGCTGGTCGGTGCGCTCCTGA
>Ga0247730_1000308_pt1 | contig 41167 bp, 40 predicted proteins | sample UWRJL073202C2_FD_180959 | JGI IMG/M metagenome (GOLD analysis project Ga0247730, IMG submission 180959) | Plant litter microbial communities from Arlington Agricultural Research Station in Wisconsin, United States - UWRJ-L073-202C-2 | ecosystem: Environmental > Terrestrial > Plant litter >... | reverse complement strand
GTTGGGCTAGCAGCTGCCCCACAGCTCTGACAGAGCCTCCTCAAGCCCTCCGAGCTCGCTGATAAGCAACTTCTGCATCGATGGCGTGCTTCAACGTTCGAAGTCTGATCAACCGGGGGTCGTTTGGATTACACGCGGAGGAAAGCGTACATATCTCCTGATCGAGCTGTGCTTGCTGCTGCTCAATCGTGCTTTTCGACGGATCGCCCATGTTCGTCCTCGTTGCGGCGACGACGTGCGAGGCACCGCATTGACCAAGGTACGTTAGATCCGGCGTATCGGTTGTACGAGACTCAGCCACGGCGGACCCGCTTGCATTCCCTAGAATAAATATCCGACCACTACTCGGATCTGGCGAGGCTCGACAGGATGGATATGTCGATCTTCAACGCCTTGTGTGGGCTCGCCTTGCAAGCGCGAAGCGTAGAAATAATTGATGTCGGCGTCGCGCGCGCCAAATATGTTAAGCACGTCCGTCCCAATTTCGATCCGGCCCGTCGTGTAATATGCGCCGAGGTTGACCAGCGTCGTCGGGCTGGATCGCACGCTGTTATTCTCAATCAGCGGAGCCGCTCCGAAATGGCGAACACGTAGCGAGCCGGTGATGCCGTGTCCGAAATCAAGTGAACCACCGGCGGAGATCACCTCATCCACCGAGTTGGGAATGTGCGTCTGGCCGGGCGTCACATCGTGGAAGCGGGCATGGGTCACCGTTGCCGAACCATCAAGCGTAAGCCAGGCTGTCGGACGCCAGAAAAGGGTTGCCTCTGCGCCGTAGCGGCGGGTCGCATCATTCGGCTCGGTAGTGCCACCATCGCCGACGAAAACGAGCTCGGAGCCCAAGCTCAGGTGATAGCCGACGATGGAAGCGGTGAGGCGCGAGAACTCGGCGCGCGCGCCCAGCTCATAGCCGCGAGCCTTAACCAATACCGGCACACGATCGACTGACTCACCTGTCACCGGATCGATGCGGATGCTGGCGCCGCGCACGTCGTTAGAATGGAAGCTCTCGCCATAGTTGGCGTAAAGTTCGAAGTGATCGGCAGCGCGCCATGCGAGCGCAGCCTTCGGACTGAAGATGAAGTCCGATCCCTGGCCTGAATTGGCGGCGAGCGTCTGCGCAGTCACATCATACCCGTAGAGATCACCGCGCACGCCCAGCGTCAGCCGCAGCCGGTGAGTGAACGATGCGGTGCCGTCGGCGAAGATCGCGCCGCTATACTCATCGACCTTGTCTTGGCGGACCGTGTTACGGGTTACACCTGCGGTAGAGCCGTAGAGGCCGATCTTGCCGATATGGTCCCATCGCGCGTCACCGCCGACCGCAAAGGTGACCGGGATCGTGCCTATCGACGCAGGGATGCTGTGCCGTATCGAGCCGCCGGACTGGCCGCGCTGATCCCGTTGCTGGAACTCGTCACCGTTGACAGGATCGTTCAGAAAATACGTAAAGTTGGAGGTGAGCAGAAAGCGGTAATACACGCCGTAAAGATTGATCTTGGTGTCCCCGAAATGAGCGTTGCCGGTGAGCCCTAGCCGCGTCGTCCGACCGCCAAGCGCAGGATCGATGTTGCCCCACCGGCTGATGAGGCCACTTTGGATTGCCCGCTCGGGCACTTGGTCAGTCGCCTTCCACGTCGCGTGATACCCTGTGAAGCTCAGGTCCCAGCCGCGGCTAGTGGTACCCTGAGAGTATTTTACCAGGCCGTTGACCTTAGTTAGCCCCTCATTGAGATCCCAAGGGCCGTTGGATAGCGTACCATCAAGTGCCGCCAGCAGGTTGCCATCCGATATAGCTGAGCTTCCCGCGGCCAGCGCGCGGTAGTAGCCATCACTGCCGATGGTCGCCTCGATCATCGGACGATCAAGTCTGTCGATGGTGGAGAACTTAACGGTTCCTGCGGCCATGAAGTCGCCCACATCGGCGAAATACGGTCCTTTCCTATAGTCGATCCGCTCGATGAGTTCGGGGATCAGAAAATTTAAGTCCAGGTAGCCCTGCCCATGGCCATGAGTGCGCATGTTTACCGGCACGCCATCGACGAAGCCCGCAAAGTCGGTGCCATGATCGAGGTTGAATCCGCGCAGGAAGTATTGGTTTGCCTTGCCCGTCCCGGAATGTTGAGTGGCGATTACACCGGGCACGTTCTCAACCAATTCGCCTACACGGCTCAGCGGCCGATCCTCAAAGTCTTTGTACCCGACGACGCCTTGCGATCCCGAGACCGCAATTCCAATCTGGGACAGAGCCCGTCCATACACCACAATGTCGTGCTGATCTCGCGCTTGAGACACCAGGCCGCCTTCTCCGCTCAGAGGAAAAGTTTCAGGCTCGATCGGCACCGCGTTGGCGGGCGACATGACGGAGACCAACTGAACCGCAGCTACCACACTGACGCGAGCAGGACAGGATAGCAAATAATTCCTGATAAACGCCAAGTGAGCATATCTGAATAACAGCATCAGATTACTCCGTAAAAGCGAATAGTCTGCGACCGAGCAGTCCCAGATCAGTCGTTCGTAAATCACATCCGGGCGCTGGCCGCAACGCGCGGTGTTAGTTGAAGCTTCGTTTTGCGCGACTATGCAACCGGCTTTTGGGTGCTGATCGGGGCATCCGCGGATTGTTTCCCCGCGTAGCCGAGCACATGGTTGACAAAAAGTTTCGCGCCCGGCCGGGCGTTGCAACCAGCTGCCTCAACCTTCCGTATATATGTCTAATCCGAGCTTCCGAACTAGCTTAACCGCAAATTAATGGTTTGCTTTGTTCAATAAAATGAAGTTCTTATGAGTCGCTAACTTACAAATCAAATGGCGATTCGTCATACGGGGGATGAAGATGCGGGCCTTCGCGGGATATCAGCGAACTCTGCCATGGCGCGCGCTCCCTCTGCTGATTGCGGGCTGGATGGGCAGCTCAGCGTCCGCCGAAATCGTCCAGACTTTGGGTAGTGGCAACACGCTCGTAACCGTAAACACCGCCACGCCGGGTACCATCGCGAGCAACGTGGCAATTACTGGCATCTCGCCAGGAACGACTTTACGCGGTGTCGATTATCGCCCAGTCACTCCGCGTGTTCTTTATGGCATTAGCAATGTTGGTCAGATTTACGCTATCAATGCTCGATCGGGTGCTGCAGTGTCCGTCGGGACGCCGGGCTTCGCCCCGATCAGCGCGCCCGGCTTTGATTTCAATCCCACGGTGGATCGCATCCGTGTCGTCAGCCAGATCGGCCAGGATGCGCGTCTAAATCCTGATACAGGCGGCCTTGCCGCAATAGACGGCGCGCTCGCCTACGCGACAACCGATGCCAGTGTTGGCCAAATCCCAACGGCGGCCGGCGCCGCTTATTCGAACAACATCGCGGGTGCGGCGACGACCACGCTCTATGTGATCGATACACGCGGCGGTCTCGCTCCAGCGCGGCTAGTGACACAGGGCAACGCGACGGTTTCACCAAACAGCGGAACCTTGTTCACCGTCGGTTCGACAGGCGTGACAACGGCAAGCTCGGTTGGTTTCGATATATCGCGCAGCGGCACGGCTTTCGCGACGCTGACAAGCCCAGTCACTGGCGTAACCTCGCTCTATCAGGTCAATCTTGCGACCGGCACTGCCACGCTGATTGGCGCGCTAAGCGGCAACGCGACCTATGACGGGCTGGCGATCCAACTCGCTTCTTTCACGTCGATGGGCATGACGGCAAATCAAGCGGCGGTCGGCGCCACACTGGATAGCTTCGTGGGTTTGCCATCTGTGGCCCTGACTTCTCTGTTCAGTGGCATCGACGGTAGTTTTGCGACGCCCGGCGCACAGTCGGCGGCCCTTCAGGCCCTCTCGCCAGCGACATTCAGCAGTCTCCCCGATCTCTCGCTCGGCAGCGTGCAGGAGCAGGAGACCGCTATCCTGCGCTACGCGCGTGATCTGCGCGGGAACGCGACAACGACGCTGGATGGGGATGGCAAGATTGGCATGTGGCTAGTGGGCGGTTCGCGATTTGGGAGCTTCGACGCCGCGACTGATCGCCCGCGCGTTAGCAGCAATGATTATCACCTGCTTGGCGGCGTCGACTATCGCTTTTCACCGAGGATCGCAGTGGGCGGGTTCGCCGGCACGAGCAAGACCGACGCGAACCTTGCATCCGGCGGGTCGCATGGCGCTCTTAGAAGCAAGTTCGTCGGCGGCTACGCAACTGCGGCAGTTGGCCCTGTTTATCTCGACGCCTGGGGCAGCTACACCGATCTCGATTGGGGTTTACGGCGCGTCACGACGATTGGCGCGTTCCAGGACCGGACATCGGCGAGCACAAACGGTCAGATCTGGACCGGCGGCGCGTCGGCAGGGCTGAGCTACGATCTCTCCGGCTTCGAGCTCGAGCCCTTCGCTGCCTTCCGATACGCCGATGTCGAAATCGATCGCTTTAGCGAAGCAGGCGGTATCACGGCGCTATCGGTAGGCCGATTTGATCGCGTTTCGGTGCGAACCAATTTAGGCGCGCGTATAGGGGCTAAATTCGAGGTAGCTGGGGCCACGCTGCGGCCGCAGCTTCGTGGCGGGTGGTATCACGAATTTCGCGATCAGCGCCGCACGATCAACGCGGCGTTCGTCGCGAGTGAGATAGGTGCCCGGTTCGGCTTCACGACGACGCCGCTTAATGCCGATAATTATAACGCAGGTGCCGCACTGAATATTTCGGGCAATGGCCCGCTGTCGCTGGTCATGGATTACGACACCCAGTTCGATCTGGACCGCGAATATCATTCGTTCACTCTCGGCGTCCGGATGGCGTTGTAGGCTCCGATGACCGGCAGGCTTCCCGATTGGCTTCCAAAGCGACCGGGCATGCTTTTGCCGGTCGTAGGTGTGCATGTCGGCGCGCTGATGCTGGTTGTCGGGAGCCGGGCTACGCACGTCGCACCTGCTCCGGATGCGCGGCTGACCGTGTTCGATATTGCCTCCCTTCCCGTAACCGTAGTCGAGCCACCCAAAGCGACGCCCGTCGTTGTGCCGGTTGATACCCCCCCGATTACTGCTCCGCCGATGGTAACGCCAATCGTCCTTGCACAGACGCCTACGCTCCCGGACGCAGATCAAGCTGGCAGTGGCGTAGAGTGCGATCTGACCGATGTGGTACAGACAGCCGTCCGCGAAAGCTCGTCGGCGCGATCCGCCCTGTTGATGTTGCCCCGCGTTACCCGGTCTGTCGCGAACGCTATCATGCTGTGGGATGGTCAGTGGACCGCCGGTAATACGACATCCACCCAGTATGCGCTGCGCAAAGTCCGCGAAGTCGTCACGGCGGCGGTCGATGCGGCTTCACCCGAATGCCAAGCCGCCGTGCAGGCTGGGCCTCGGCTGGCGACCGTGCCTGGCGCGACCGACATCGTGATCGTTTTTGGATCTGGACGTTGGCGCTGGAGAGACCTGACCGCCGCACCCGTGCTGACCGTAGCGGCCAACGATATCCTCGGGCGAGACGGAGAGTCCGTCCGTCCCACAACAACCCAAATATCTAACTAAAACCCCGCCTTCGCGCCCGGAGAAACGTATGACCCCGCGTACAAAGCTAATGATCGCATCCCTCTTAACCGCGACGAGCGCATTGCTCGCCATGCCGGTCTTTGCATCGAGCCACCGCGAGGCGCCCGGGATTACCGAACGCCCTAAGGTCGATAATACCGACGTGTATGCCTTTCGCAGTTACGAGCCCGGCCGAGAGGCTTTCGTTACGATCATCGCGAACTTGCAACCCGACCAGAGCCCCGGCAGTGGACCTAACTATTTTACGATGGATCCGGACGCCATCTACGAGATCCACATCGATAATGACGGAGATGCGAAGGAGAACCTGACCTATCAGTTCAAGTTCGCCAACACGCTTACCACTGGCACCGGCATTCAGCTGCAGGTGGGGGACAGATTTTTGTCAATCCCGCTACGGGCAGCGGGGCCAGCGTCGGATCAGTCGAATGTAGGCGAACTCGAAAGCTACACTCTTACTCAGATCACTGACGACCGCCGTTCAGGTACTCGAGCCGCGCTTTCGGCCGGAAGTTCGGCAACCTTCGTGAAGCCTCTCGACAACGTTGGTAACAAGACAATCCCGGACTATGCGTCTTACGCCAACCAGTACATATACTCGGTGAGCCTTCCAAACTGTTCGACCCCAGGTCGCGTGTTCGTAGGTCAGCGGGCCGAGGCTTTCGCGGTCAACCTCGGTGAAATTTTCGATCTGGTGAATTTCGTTCCTATCGAAGGTGACAGTGCACCGGGTGCGGGTGACAATCGCGGGTTTCCTGGCGGCATCAAACAAAGCCGCAACAACGACGATCTCGTGGGAAAGAAAAATGTCACTTCTCTAGCCCTTGAGCTGCCTATCGCCTGTATCAAGGGCGGCGGTAATGGCGTGATCGGCGTCTGGTCGTCAGCCAGCCTGCCGCAGGCCGAGCTGCGTGATCCTACGCCGACTTATGCAGTTCCAGCCGTTCAAGGCGGCGCGTATGTACAGGTTTCTCGGCTTGGCATGCCACTCGTGAACGAGCTTGTTATCGGGCTCAATCAGAAGGATCTTTTTAACGCGGTGAAGCCCACCGCCGACGCGGCGCTGGCCGACTATGTGACCAATCCAACGCTTCCGGCGATCTTGGATAAGCTGTTCCGTGGCCCGGTAAACGCGACGCTTGGCACGAACATCGCTAACTTGGCGCCGAACAACTTTCCGCGCGCCGATCTCGTTGCAACCTTCCTGACTGGTATAAAGACGCTGAACCAGATGGCGACGGTGACGCCATCCGAGATGATCCGTCTAAATACCGGCGTAGCGCCGACACCAATAGCAACGCAGAGCACGTTTGGGGTCGCAGGCGATGATCTTGCCGGCTTTCCAAACGGTCGCCGACCGGGCGACGACACAGTCGACATCACGTTGCGTGTTGCGATGGGGCGCCTGTGCTATCCAGTGCCGATCAATCATGTGCAGACTGATCTAGGCCTGTGCGCGCCCGGCAACGCCCCGGTGGGGAATGTCTCCTTCACTGACGGTGCGCCGATCAGTGCGCGCGATCTACAAAATGCCTTTCCTTATCTGAACACGCCCATACCTGGCTCGCCACGCAGCGTTCGCAATACGATCTCTGCGCAGCCCGGCCGGAATTGAGGAACAGGACAATGAAGATCATCCTTCGTATACTCGCTATTACAACGCTCTCTCCGCTTCTGCTCACCGCATGCGGTGGCGGCGGAAAAGATGCCGTCGTCTCGACTCCACCGGCCACGGCTCCACCGACGACCACTGCCTTTCAAAGCAAGTTTGGTGCGAGCTTCGCCACTGCCTTCAACGCGGGCCCGACTGCGGCGCCGATCGATCCGGCAGCCAGCGATGTCCTGGCATTGAACCTGACGACGACACCTGAGGACAACTGATAGATCGCCAGATTGTACAACGGGCCGAGTTAGCCGCCGTCAATGCCGGACAGGCGAATAACCGAACGTAAGGCTGGAGAACGTTGTCTCAAAGTCGGCCGCAGGGTTTCCTGCTACCGGCTTTGTCCAGATGACGTTGACCAGCCAGGCACCTCGATTGGGGACGGTAAAGCGCGTTCGGCCCGCTGGATCAGTACGATGCATTTCTACGGGACGCGTATCGAAATCGAGGTTGGTAAGCTTCACCAGCGCCCCAGCCAGCGGCCGACCTTCGAACAATATGCGGACCGGCAGCAAGCCGTCGGTCCGCAGCCTGTAGGGGTCGCGCTCGGGAACAATCTCGAGAGACAAACCGACTGGCCGCGTTACTTGCGGTTGCGCCGCGTTGGTGTCGCCAACCTGCACCAGGGCCTTCAGACGACGACTGTAAGTTTCGCGGCCATTGGCCTTGGTCTGGCGGTTCCTGGCACGCAGATCGAGTGCGGGCGTGAGACCCTCCTCCGCAGCATAGCTGTTGTAGCGAAGCGCGGGCAGATCACTCGAAGCCGGCGTCGTCTGCATCGACACTACGTACGTGCCCGGCGTTGGGAGTTTAAGCACGCCATTACTCGCGGCTCCTGCGACCAGATCGGCGCGATGATCGCGCACACCATCCGGGCCAGTCGTTTTAAGGAAAACGAGCCGGGACATATCCCCTGCCCAGCGTTCACGCAGAGCCCCATGCCCGACAAGCACGACAAACGGCGCAGCAGCCGGTGCCGCAAATTGGAACCCACGCGTCTGCAGCCAAAAGTCGTGGGCAGAAAGCGGTGCTGCGAACCCCGCGATGGTCAATCCCAACGTCCAATGTCGCATACTCAAACCCTTCGCGGTGAAGCAGCGTCACGCTACGAGGTTCGGGGCCGGTCCGGAAAGGAATTATCGTGAAGACAGCGAGGCCCGATGCCACGGACCAGCGCCCTCCCACGATTGCGCGGATTTGCCAAAATACTTTGGCGCTTGCCGCAGTGATGGCCTGGGCGAGTCCGGCATTGGCGCATTTTGACACCAGTTTGGCCGGTGGATTTGGCGCAGGGTTTCGCCATCCGTTATCCGGGCCGGATCATCTATTGGCGATGGTCGCCGTCGGCCTGTGGGGCGCCTTTCTAGGACGGCCTCTCATCTATCTGCTGCCAGTGATTTTTCCCACGGTCATGGCGATCGGCGGTGCGCTTGGCATGTCCGGGATGCCAATGCCGCCCGTTGAGATTGGCATAGCCCTTTCTGTCCTATTGCTGGGTTGCGCGATCCTATTCGCAGTCAACCCGCCAGTGTGGGTCGCAGCGATACTCGTCGGTATTTTTGCTATTTTTCACGGCTATGCTCACGGACAGGAACTACCTTCAATCGCTGACCCGATCGCGTTCAGCGTGGGCTTCGTCCTCGCAACCGGACTACTTCATTTGGCTGGTATCACCGTCGGCCTGCTTAAGGAGCGTCGGAACGGCGAGCTTATCATCCGCTGCGTTGGCGCTCTGATCGCGTTGTGCGGAGTATTCTATTCCTACAGGGCAATAGGATGAGAGGCGCGGCGCTACCTGCGGGTCTTCTCTGCGCAGCGGCTGGGCTTGCCTTCGCATTCGTCCCGCGCAAGGCCGTGCTGCCCGCGATCACGCTACTCTGCGCGGGAGCCGTCGTAGGAACTTGGATTCCGGTCGCCGGAGCATCCGCCGAAATCGCATTCCTGGGATGTTGGGTAGCGATCATCTTGTTAGCGGCGAGCGTCCATCTGCCGAACGGAGCCCCATCGATCGTGGTCATGCTGGCTGCTACCGGAGCCGGAATGTGTGCCGGTGCGGTCATATCGGCGGAGGGCGTGGCGACCGATCTCGTTCGCGCCTTGCCGCTGACCCTCGTAGTCCTTCCGGCGCAATGGGTCGTTGCTAAGCAGTGGCAGATCGCGGTCAAAGTCCTGCTGAGCTGGCTGGCGGCCGTTGCGTTGCTCGCGGCGCTGCTGCCGACGACCGCGACGCCCGGCTATGTCCCCGATCACATGGATTAGAGTGTACGCGATCGCTGCCGCTAATAGCATATTCTTCATGTTGCCCCTTGAGCGCTTTTTTCTTGAACCTGAGCGCGGCACCCTTGTCGCGCGTTTTGGTGATGTGGCTTTCGAGGACCTCGCCTTGGTGATCGACGGCGCGCCAGAGATAGACCATCTCGCCGTTAAGCTTCACGTACATTTCGAGGTGCCATCGCCAACGTCGAAAGCCCCGCATCCGATTGACCCGCTTGCGGCGAATATCGCCAGCAAACATCAGGCCGAACCTTTTCCACCAAAGTCGCACGGTCTCATGGCAGATGTTGATGCCGCGCTCGAATAGCAGATCCTCGACGTTCCGCAGCGACAGCGGGAAGCGAATGTACATCATGACCACGAGCCGGATCACCTCGGGCGAGGAGTCGAAGCACCGAAACGGGGAGGGGGGCTGAGTTCTCGGTCTACGCGGCATGCCGCCGCTACCAGCTGCCCGACAGCTCTGACAGTGTCGACGTGGGCCATTACGGCCCTGCCGCTGTTAACGCCCCTCTACCGGCTTTTACGGGATTATTCGTGGGTTTAACATAGAGCTATCGTCATCGACGACGAGCCGGTCCAAGTATGCTTGCCTGTTCTGGATAAGACTCGTGATAGACTATCGCCTCTACCGACTTCGGGCCGATAACAGCATCATCGACTCAATCGACATCAACGTTGAGTCCGACGAAGCGGCCATTCTTGAGGCCATCCGCCTTGATCATGCATACATCATCGAGGTGTGGCAGTTAGCTCGCTTGGTGGCACGCGTCGATCCGCTGAACCCTTTCAGGGAACTTCACTGACACGACGATGCTGGCTCCTGCGAACGTTCAAATAGGTGCTCACCATCGCGATCCGTTTACGATCACTGATGAAATCTGAAGCGCTGGCCGGGAACATTACAATCCGTTAAGCATTTGATCCCGCGAGGCAAACACGCCTCAAAGGGACTCCCATGAAAGCCAATCGTTTGTTCCGGGCGCTAACCGGCGCCGCTACCGGTGCGCTCGTTTTTGCCGCTTCTCCTGCGCTGTCGGCACCTGTGATTACGGGTGTGAACGCTGACCTTTCAGCAGCGCCCTTCAGCTTCTCGTTTATGGGAAGCACCTTCACCTTCAACGGAGCCGGTGGTTTTCCTGACTACCTCTCAGTTTCGACCACGCAGAATGGAGCTGTCCGCACCGTTTTTGGAAATCCCTCGACTGATTTTCCGAACCGTGGGTTCATCGTTTATGACCAGAACACACTCGGGGGTTACGGCTCATTTGCCAACCTCACCACGATCGGTGCGTCGAACGGTGAAAACCTCTTGGGGCTTCGCGTGAATGCTGGCGGGCAGGACTACTACGGCTTTGCCTACACGACGAACACCACCTTCAACAGCTACGGCTTCGAGACTCGCGCGAACACGGGGATCGTGCCGACAACAGTCGTCCCACCGTCAGCCGTTCCAGAGCCTGCGACGTGGGCAATGTTCATCGGTGGCTTCGGGCTGATCGGTGGAGCGATGCGTCGGCGCCAGAAGGTCAGCGTCAGCTTCGCCTGACACGATCTACGCGGATCAGATTCAAGTGCCGGAGGGGAGACCTTCCGGCCCTTTTTCGTGCGTTAAGCTGACACGTCGGCGTTCCTGTTGAGCCCTTTCCTTAGAACCGGCCCAGCGCGAAACTTCGGCCGCACAACGGCCTCGATGTTCATAAGCTCACCGGTCCGAGGATGACGCCCGCTCGCCGTCTTTCGACCACCCCGGTAGAACACGCCGAACCTGTTTAACTTGACTTCCTCTCCTTGCGCAATGGTTTGCGCTATCCGCGCCAACATCGTCTCGACGATCATCCAGACATCGCCGCGTGCCACACCGGTTTCGGCTGCAGTATCGTTTACAAGTTGTTGCTTGTTCATAAGCGTTCTCGCTTATCCGAATCGGCAATAGTGCCATAAAGTGAAGGCTACACCTCAGGACTAACATAAATCAAGTTTGCCATACAGGCTTACGAAATGGAAACACCTTGTAAGGGTTTCTAGTTCTTTCAATCAAGTTGCGGCAGGCACTCGACCGATGAGACCGGCCGCGACCAAGCCTGGTCAAATAAAAAAATATGCGCGGGCGTCAGCTTACGTCTGGCGACTTCGGTCCAGAAGCGCTCCAAGAGCCTTTTGTATCATCAGCCTACCGATGAGCCTGAACGATCCCTACCATGCTTTGGGGCAGCCGTCCGGCGATGTGCGTGGCGTCCAGATGTTGCTGCGATAGATCAGCAATCAGGCCTTCAAGAGCGCACCAATCTTCATGTCGCGATAGCGCGACAGAAGGTTCACGACGCTCTGCTTGGCTTTCCAAGAGTCACCGGAAGCTTTCGATTGGCCTGTAGCGTAGCCGTCGAGCCATGCGGCCCGTTCCCATGGTTGCGTCAGAGCAAACGGACATTCGATCGTGGAAGAAAGCTTCTGAAGGCCGCACAGCCTGCCTGCCGAAAAGGCTCGTTCAACCGTGGAATTCGAAGTGTGAGCGTTCATCAGTGCTCGACCGTATAGCGAACGATGTTGAGCTACTACCTATGTTAAGGTTAACAAACTGTTCCGCGATTTCAGCGCCCTGCAGATCGTCCGTTATCACTCGACAGAAGCATGGGTTCTTCATTGAGGCGTATGCCCATGGAGCGGTCCATGGGCATACGGGGTCACTTAGCTGTCTGCCACCGCGGCAGCTTTTGGCTTACGACCACGCTTAGGTGTCAGCGTCTCGACAGCCGCGTCAACCGCTGCTCCGGCGATGTCTCCGATCGTGTCTGTTAGCGCTGGCTTGCGCCCACGCTTCGCCGGAGCCTCCTCAACCTTTGGCTTGCGACCAAGGCCGATCTTGTGCGCCAAAGCGCGACGTGTTTCGGCATAGCTAGATGCCACCATAGGGTAGTCGCGCGGTAAGCCAAACGCCTCTCGGTAGCTCTCTGGCGTGTAACCATGCTGGCCAAGATGACGACGGAGCATCTTGTAAGGCTTGCCGTCGATCATGCTGACCAGATGATCCGGCTTTATCGACGATCTAACCGAAACCGCTCCCTTCGGTTTTTCGGGCTCTGCTATGGGAGCGGGAGCGCCCAAACCGTCCAACGCTCCATAGACGGAAGCAATCAGGTTAGCGATATCACCGGTATGAACCGCATTATTAGAAACATGTGCCGACACAATGTCAGCCGTCAGGGTAATTAACTCATCATTGCTGTTATCAGCCATGCGCGTTCTCCATGAAGCACATGCTGAACGCAACATCAGGCTTTTCGTCCCCTATAATCGAGCTGTTATCTGCTTTTGAGCTGAATAGGGTGCTACGGAGAGCCCGATCCAAGCGACCAATACGACAAAACGACCATAGCGCTAGCGAGCCGGTGAGCATCGCGTAGAAGCTACAAGCCTTGCAAAATCGTCAAGAGGTTAACCCACGCATATTGCCGTTCCAACAAACGGTGACCAAATGTGCCCGACATGGATTTTAATTGTGATCCCGCGCTTCTGGACTCTCGTTTGGCCGTCTATGGTGAGTTGGCACCCGGAAAATCTGTCCATTACCAGATCGAACGCTTGAGGGGCATTTGGGTGGCAGGCATGGTGCGTGGTCGCCTTACCGAAAGCTGGACAGGGTTTCCCGCGCTAATCATCGATCCCAGAGCGCAAGCCATCAGCGTCGATGTTCTCTTTTCACCAGACTTGCCTTCGTATTGGCCGATGTTGGATGTCTATGAGGGATTTGAATATCGCAGGGTAAGTGCGCCCGTCGAGACAGTGAGCGGCGCTTGTGCTGCGTTCATCTATGAGGCGGCGCCAGCAAAGGCGTAGCTCGCTGTTTTGATCGGCGGCGTCTCAAAAGCGTTCTGTGGTGGATGGCTTGGCGCTTGATTCACGCGGCATGGCGGCCCGCAAGGGTGTTGTCAGAGCAATGAAGACGAGTGCCTCAGGTGCGAGCTTCTACCCGCTCAGCCTTATTTTTTGCGGCTGAGCAAGAGCGTGGCCCGGCGACATACCAGACAAGATCGCAGCACTGACAGCTCAACAACCATAGCCTGCCCCACAGATCTGACAATGTCCTCCGAAGGCTTCACGCGCATGTTCGAGCGCCTCCTGGATCACCCAAACATCGATGTGCTGCTCGGCGTTGACTATGAAGAGGCGCGCGTGGCGCACCCGCATCGTCACCTGATGCTCACCGGACCAATCGACGAATATTTCGGCTACCGCTTCGGCAAGCTGCCGTACTGCTCGCTTCGCTTTCGCCACGAAAATGTAGGGCGGGAGAAGTTCCAGGACGTGGCGGTCGCAAACTATCCCGCCGAAGACGTGCCTTACACGCGCATCACCGAATATAAGCACCTGACAGATCAAGTCGCGCCGACCATGAGCATCACCTGCGAATATCCAGCTGCCGAGGGCGACCCATAATACCCGATCCCGCGGCCCGAGAACCAAGCTCTTTTCAAGCGCTACGAAGCGCTCACGCTGGCGGAACCCAACGCGACTTTCGTCGGGCGGCTCGCGACCTATCGATATTACAAGATTGATCAAGGCGTCGGTCAGGCGCTCGCCACCTATCGCAAGCGCTTCGCCCCCGATCGGGCCGCCGCATCGAGCGTGCAGGCCGTGCCGCTCACGGCAGCTACATTCCTACGTTTGCCGTCTGATCTTTGCTGTCAAACAGCGCTTGGTCGGCAGACGCCGTCCACCGATTCATGAACGAGTGAAGGGTTCCGGATCGCCTCGAGAGCACAGGGCAGCCCAAAGTTGGTCAAAGCGGTACTCATTAGCTCGGGCACCAAACAATCTATCACCTTCCATAAAGCCCGCTGAGGCACGCGGGCAGCTCAGTGCGGGTGGGACAGGCGGTTCGGCTCTCGATGACGTCGCCCGCGCACGGCTATGCGTTCCGCGCTCTACTCGAAGAGCTCCCACGTTTGCATCGTTTTCAGTCTTCGTCCGCCGGCACGGCGGCTTGCGCGTGGAGAATGCCTTCCGATCGCAGTTCTTCCCAAAAAGCCGGCGGGATCTTCGCCTGGAGAGCGGCGTGGTCGGCGAGAATGTGAGAGGGGTTGGCGGTCCCGACGATCAGCGCAGACGCCACGTCTGGCGCGAGGCTGAACTGAAGCGCTGCGGCCACGAGATCCACGCCGTGGTGACCGGCCACAGCGCGCAGCGTCGCCAGTTTTTCCCGCTTGTCGTTCGGGATCAGCGTGTTCTCCTCGCCATAGTTGTACCGCGGTTCGCCTCCTATGAAGCCGGCGTTGAGCGCCGAGCCGATTACGAAGCTCACGCCCGCCTCTCGCGCCTCCGGGAAGACCTGCTCGACCGCGTTGGCGTGATCCACGAGCGAGTACTGGCTCGCAAGCAAGTGGATGTCACTGTCTGCCACCTCCAGGCAGCGCAAGATCGGCTGGGGGCAGTTCACGCCCATGCCCCATGCATCGATCACCCCCTGTTCGCGTAACCGGGTGAGCGCCGGGAAGGCGCCTTTTTCCGCCACCGGCCACAGCGCTTCCCAGTGATCGGGGAGGTACTTGTTGTCGGGCGAAAGATCGTGGACGAAGACGATGTCGAGCCGGTCTAGCCCGAGACGTTGCAAACTATCCTCGATCGAGCGCAGCACGCCGTTGGCAGTGTAATCGAAGTACGGCGTGTTGGGGGAAGTAGTAAAGGGGAAGAACGCCTTGGCGCTGTTGTCGCGGCTAGCCCGAAGTAGCTTGCCGACCTTGGACGAGAGGACGAACTCGTGCCTGGGTTTTCTCGCGAGAAAGCGGCCAAAGCGGCGTTCTGCCAACCCAAGCCCATACCAAGGCGATACGTCAAAGAAACGTACCCCGGCGTCCCAGGCAGCGGCGAGCGTCGCCTCCGCTTGCTCGTCGGTTGCGAACTGGAACTCGTTACCGATTGCCACGCCGCCGAGGCCGAAAGCGTGTGGGAGACGATAGCGTTCAACAGACATGACGGGCCTTTCGGACTTGCGTGCTGAGAACCCCTGTGACGCGTTTAAGTATCCATCCTTCCGCCCGTATAGGGCAACCAGATTATCCGCCGAGCGGGCGGCGGCAGGCCCGCCGTCCGGATCGACTTGCCCGCAGGGTGAAGGATGTCAGTGTTCGGTGGACTCGACCCGGAATGAGAGCGCTTCCACGCTCGCCGCCCGGAACGCCTCCGGCCCCCGGGTGTCAGGCGGCCGTTGAGACTTCGCGGGGAAGCGGCTCAGCGCTGCTGAGGAGCGCAACGACGCCGAGGGTGCTGTCAGTCTAATGCGAACTGGTCTCCACACGATGCAGATCGGTCTTTGAAGCTCGCAGCCTAGCTCACCAGGGTTTGCCACTCAGCCAGGGCGGCTGAGCGGCGAAGCTTGTAGGTGGTTCGGTCGACGAGATGGCGTTCAAGATTGAAGTGGTTGTGGACGTTGGCGTGAACAGAAGCGAATTTCTGAAGCGATCGCATTTGCCTGAACCTAAGCATGGCTCGCTCCCTTCGTCGGAACGGCAGGTGGCTATTCTCGCATCGGTTGTTGGCATATCGGCCGACCTCCTGTTTCGCCTCGTTGCCAAGCTCGGTCATCGCGGCCTTGTAGGAGCGCAGGCCATCGGTGGTGATTGCCTCAGGTGAACCGTGGCGCTTGAGCGCCTTCTTCATGAAGGCGAGAGCGGCCTTCTTATCCCTGCTCTTCGTAACGTAGCTTTCGAGCACCTCTCCCTCGTGATCGACGGCTCGCCAGAGGTAGTGCATCTCGCCGTTGATCTTCACGTAGACCTCGTCGAGGTGCCACCGCCAACGTCGGAAGCCACGCATGCGGCTGACCCGCTGCCGTCGGATATCGCCAGCGAAGAGCGGGCCGAACCTGTTCCACCACTGACGCACGGTCTCGTGGCAAATGTCGATGCCGCGCTCAAAAAGCAGGTCTTCGACATTTCGCAGCGACAGCGGGAAGCGCACGTACATCATCACGACCAAGCGGATTACCTCGGGCGAGGAGTTAAAATAGCGGAACGGGCTACTGGGCTTGCGGGGGCGGGGCATCCGGACGCGCTAGCGGCTCAGGGCCTAACAGTCGGTGCATTTGGTCTGACAGAGCCCACCGGACGCCTCGGCGTTTAAGCATGAGGGCCCGGGGGGTCCGTCTCCGAAGCGGATGAGCGGTTTAGACGAGGTCGAGTTCTTCGGCGACGGTTGTTACCTGCTTGATGGGGCCGGTGAACCACTTCTTCACGGACACGTGCCAGTAGATGAACAGCAGGATAAGCACGCCGCCGACGAGCAACGGGGTGTAGTTGACGAACTTCCACTCGAAGCTCGGGTCCCATGGCACGCCGCCCAACGAGGTAGGGAACATCGCGATGATCGAAGTGACGATGATCTCGACAAGCGCGACCGGCGCCATCCACTTGTGGTGACCTCGCAGATTCCACTTGCCGATGGGGAACGAATTTCCGGCTTTCCAGCGGTAGTAGATCGGCACCGCGAAGCACAGGTACAGACCGACGACGCCGATGGATGCCACGGCGAAGAACGCGACCGGCACGGGTGCGCCGTTGACGTTTACCTCGACCAGCGCCGGTAACGTGATGACCGCCGCGACTACCGCGGTGACGATCACGCCGTTGACGGGAATCTTGTTCTTGCTGACCTTTGACCACAGCTGATGACCCGGCACCGCGCGGTCGCGGCTGAACGCGAACAGCATCCGCGAACAACTGGTCTGGACGGCAGTGAGGCAGAACAGCTGACCCGCCGTCGAGATCAGCAACACGACGCCCACCCACGGCGAGTTCATCGCCTGGCTGAAGATCACCGCGACCGCACCGCCACCCTTGGACACCGCGTCCGAATCGTTCACCGCGAACAGGAATGTGAGCAGCAGGATCCAGCCCCCGATGGATGAGTAGAAGATGGCCCGCCAAATGCCCTTGGCTGCGCTGTCGGCCGCGTTCTTGGTTTCCTCGGAGATGTGGGCGGACGCGTCGTAGCCAGTGACCGTGTACTGGGTGAGGATCGCCGAGATCGGCAGTACGAAGATCAGCCAGCCGATCCCGGAGGTCGCACCGCCGAACATGCCGGTGTTGTTAATGGTCTTGGCGAAGACGTCGGACAGGCTGGCGTGTTGCTTGGGTACCACGATGAGGATGGCGATGACGATGGTTACGCCCGCCACGTGCCACCAGACCGAGATGTTGTTGATGACGGCGAGCAGGTGCGAGGAGAAGATGTTGATGGTCGCCGAAAATGCCAGGATCACCAGGAACATGACGAAGACCCTCGTCAGGCTGAAGCCGGCCAGCCACGTCTCGCTGAACGTGCCGAGGGTGAGGTCGAGGAACGTCGCGGCGCCGTAGGCCGTCGACGCAAGGATGGCGATCAGGCCGATTAGATTTAGCCAGCCCGTGTAAAAGCCGGCCTTGGCGCCGCCAAGTTTTGCTGCCCACCAATAGATTCCGCCGGAAGTCGGGAACGCCGAGACCAACTCGGACATGCACAGTCCGATCATCAGGATGAACACCGACACGATCGGCCAGCCCCAGGCGATCGCCGCGGGCCCGCCGTTGTTCCAGCCAAGGCCGAACGAGGTGAAGCAGCCCGCCAGGATGGAGATGATCGAGAACGAGATGGCGAAGTTGCTGAAGCTCGACCAGGAGCGGTTCAGCTCCTGGGTGTAGCCAAGTGATGCGAGGTGCTTTTCGTCGTCAGACAGTTCTTCGTGACCCTCTGGCACGAAATTCTCCTTCTCGGGGAAGCGCCCAGGAGGGGGCTCGCTGGTAGGGAGAATAGACCATTGGCGGACGTCTGGTTATCAGACAATAGAGATTCGCGTAGCGTCTTCCGTATGGACGGCGTGGTCGGCAACAACTGACGGGCCCTTTCCGGGCGGCTGAACCCTTGAGAGCCCGACTAATGATTGCATCATAGTCATCCGGGTCATCGGCGCCACGATCTCCATCAGCCGCAAACACTGTTCTAGCGCGGAGACCATAGCCAGTTTCCTTCGCGAAGCACTTGTCAGACAATCGCCTCCGCTTAAAGTAGCGCACTTATTTCGCAGGGGTTGGCATGATACGAACATCATTCAGCAGGCGCGTCGGGGCGATCGTGACGGCAGCGCTGCTGACATGCCAGTCTGCCGTGATCGCGGCGCAGCAGAGCGCGCCCGTCACCCTCAACGTGCAGGCCGCGCAGCCTGGAGCGCGGATCGAGCCTGACATCTTTGGCCAGTTCGCTGAACATCTCGGAACCGGCATTTATGAAGGTGTCTGGGTAGGCCCAACATCCCGAATTCCCAATGTGCGCGGGATTCGGACCGACGTCGTCCAGGCCTTGAAGGCGATCAAGGTGCCTAACGTACGCTGGCCGGGTGGCTGCTTTGCCGATGAATATCACTGGCGCGAAGGCATCGGGTCCAAGCGGCAGGAGCGGGTGAACGCGAGCTGGGGCGGAGTGATCGAGCCCAACAGCTTTGGCACACACGAATTCATGGACTTCGCTGACCAACTCGGCACCGAAGTCTTCATGTCCATCAACATCGGTTCAGGCACCGTCCAAGAAGCGGCAGATTGGCTTGAATATCTGACCACGGACAAGCCGACGACGCTGGCAAAGGAGCGGGCGGCGAACGGCCATTCCGCGCCGTATAAGATCAAATATCTGGGACTCGGCAACGAAAATTGGGGCTGTGGCGGGGGGATGTCCGCAGAACATTATGTCGAGCAAATGAAGGCGTTCGCCCATTACTCGCGCAACCTGAACCCGGCGCAAACCGGCGGTAATGCAATGCAGCGGATCGCGGTCGGCTGGGGCAGCGACGACATGGACTACACCGAAGCGGTGATGAAGGCCTGGAAGTCCAAGGTCTGGAGTTGGGACATCGAGGGCGTTTCACTGCACGCATACACCATTCCCAACAATTGGGAGAAGAAGGGCCCCAGCGTCGCCTTCGGCGAGGACGAATATGCAAAAGCGATCAGCAAAACCTTACAAATGAAGGGCTGGGTCGCCAAGCAAAGCGCCATCATGGACCGCTACGATCCCGAGAAGAAGCTCGGCCTCTATATCGACGAATGGGGCATCTGGGTCGATCCCAACCCGGGCAGCAACCCCGGCTTTCTGCAGCAGCAGAATACATTGCGTGACGCCGTGATTGCGGCGCTTAACCTCAACATCTTCATTCGCAATGCGGACAGGGTGCGGGGCACGAACATCGCGCAGATGGTCAACGTGCTCCAGGCGATGATCCTAACGGACGGCCCGAACATGGTGCTGACCCCGACGTATCACGTCTACCACATGTATGTGCCGTTTCAGGGTGCAAGAGTGGTTCCCGTCTCTTTCAATGCGGGCACCTACCGCCATGGTGACATCAGCGTTCCTCAGGTGGATGCGATTGCCGCTCGCGATGCGTCGGGGAAGTTGTGGCTGGCGCTAGCAAATGTCGATCCGAACCACCGTGTCACGCTAAGTGCTGCTCTTCAGGGGGGCAGTGCCCGTTCGGCACAGGGAAGAATTCTGACAGCAAATGCCGTCGATGCGCATAACAATTTCGACGCTCCTACGCAGGTCGCTCCGGCACCCTACCGGGCCCGCATGTCAGGTGGGCGGCTGCTGTTCGACCTGCCGGCCAAGTCGATCGCTGTTGTCCAGGTGGAGTAGGTTCTTCGTCGGCCGAAAGGCTCCTTAGGGTGCTGTCATCCTAATGCGAACTCGTCGCCACAAGATGCAGGTCGGTCGTTGAAGGTCGCAGCTTAGCTCGCCAGGATTTGCCACTCGGCCAAGGCGGCTGAGCGGAGCTGCTTGTAGGTTTTTCGATCGACGAGGTGGCGTTCAAGATTGAAGTGGTTGTGGACGTTGGCGTGCACCGAGGCGAACTTCTGTAGACTGCGCATCTGTCGGAACCGCAGCATCGCCCGCTCTCGTTTTCGGAAAGGCAGGTGGCTGTTCTCAACGCGGTTATTGGCCCACCGCCCGACCTCATGTTTGTCCTCGTTGCCGAGCTCGGTCATGCCCGCACGATACGAGCGGAGCCCAGCGGTGGTGATTGCTTCCGGCGACCCGTGTCTCTTAAGCGCTCTCTTCATGAAGGCGAGCGCAGCCTTCTTGTCGCGAGTCTTGGTGACGTAGCTTTCAAGAACCTCGCCCTCATGATCCACAGCCCGCCAGAGATAGTGCATCTCGCCATTGATCTTCACGTAGACCTCGTCGAGGTGCCATCGCTAATTTCGGAAGCCGCGCATCCGCGACGCACGCTGGCAACGAATATCGGCAGCAAACACCGGCCCAAACCTGTTCCACCACATTCGGACAGTCTCGTGGCAGATGTCGATGCCGCGCTCGAACAGCAGATCCTTGACGTTCCGCAGCGAGAGCGGGAAGCGAATGTACATCATGACCACGAGCCGGATCACTTCCGGTGAATAATTGAAGCACCGGAACGGGGAGGGGGGCTTAGCTCTCGATCTACGCCGCATGGCCGCTCGCTACCAGCTGCCCCACAGATCTGACAGAGCCCCAGCTACTCTTCCTTAAGCGGTTTACCTGCTGTTTCGGCCGCTGCAAGCCACCAGAGAAGGCAAACGCCGGCACCACATGCGGCAAAAAGCAGGAATACGTACTCCGGCGACTTTTGAAGAGACAGAATTGTGCCTACTACGATAGGCGTCATCATTGAGGCCGCCCTCCCGAGACTGCTCGCGGCACCCAGACCCAAAGCCCGGATGCGAGTAGGAAACGTTTCAGCCGAGTATGGCCACAAGATAACCAAACCGACCGAGGACGAGAGCTTGCCTACAATCAGCATGGCGATCACTAGGATAAGGTGCTGCGAGTCCAGGAATGTGAGGACGAGTAGAGCAAGAACCGCCAAGAGTGCTGCAACGATCGCTGGCGGCCGCCGGCCAAAACGGTCGAGCACCAAGCCGGCCAGTGGCGCAGCAACAAGATACAGGACGCTGTTAAACGCTCCGACGGCGAGCGCATCCTGTAGCCGCATTTTAAATACTGTAGTGAGAAGCGTCGGCACCCACGTCACGAGGCCGAAACTAACGAACGAAGTTAGGAACCATAATGCCATCACGGTTAATGTCTGCCGTCTGATTTCCGGCTCAAACAGCGCGGAAACTCCCGGTTTGTCGGGCGCCAGATCATCATCTGTGCCGGCGCTTGGCGGCAGAGCCTGTGCCCCTAGCTTGATCAGTGCGCGATCCACATCCTCGAAACGACCTTTTCTCGCGAGCCAACGAGGGGACTCGGGAAGCTTCGCCCAGACAAATGGCAAACCCAATAGCGGCAAACCACCGACGATGAACATGCAGCGCCAGCCGAAAAAGGGGATAATCAGAACACTGAACAGCGCTGCCCAGACATAGCCGGACATGGTGAGCGATTGGAAAAGGGAAAAGTATCTTCCCCGCTGTTTCGACGGGGCTATTTCATTGATGTAGGAGACGGCAACGGGAAGCGCTCCGCCAATCGCCACGCCTTGAGCAAAGCGAATGGCGATCATCATTTCGGCACTGTGTAAGAGAGCGCAGCCTATGCTGAGAACAGACATCGCAATAATGGAGAGGTAAAGGATCGGCACTCGCCCCCAGCGTTCGGCGAGCCCGCCAAAGAGCAAAGCGCCGAAAAACTGCCCGGCGTAGCCTGCTGACAGAACGGTGCCGAGAAAGAGCGAGCCGAGATGCCACTCCTTTGCGAGCACGGGCGCGACATAAGAGATCAACCCGACATCCCAAGAGTCGAACAGCAACAACGTGCCGAGCAGGATCGGAGGGAGCGAGCGGCTACGCCATGTGAAATCTGTATCTAATGAGTTCGTGATTGCTTCGCCACGCGTGCTCCGGGCAATCTCCAGAGCCGGTGCCCCAGCACTCATGTCAGGCTCGCCACAGAAAGGTTCTTAAGAAAGATGGCTACAGACAATGGAGTAGAGTCGACGTTTGCATGAAAATGCAAAACTAGACGGTCCGCTTCAAAATAGCTAAACGACGCTTCATTCTGCACCGAGCATCCTCCTCAAATATGTTATCTATTCTGTTATAACTTGAATCGATCGATCAGCGGATATGACTTGATTGATAATCACAAATGGAGCCGGGGTGTCTGTTTGCTGGGACGGCCGCAGTCAGCACTGCTGCAGCTAGAGGTCGATTGAGCCAAGTCGCTAGGCGGCCCACCTCGAAACGGATCCGCCATTTTTTGAACGGCGCTCTTTTGATGGCGAGAGCCGAGCAGGCTGCGGGCATGCGATATCATTAGAACAGGCTCAACCATCGCCATGCCAATGAATACCGCCAGAAGACGATCCCATCCCGGATCAGCGGTGGCCCGGGTGAAGTCGTCTGGCACCAGCGTAATTAGAATAGCAAAGGTGAACTGGGTCCCGGCATAGCGATGAGCGTGCTCCCCACTCTCCCAATATTTGCCGATCGCGACCCCGAATGCAGTTGCACTCAGTAAAACGGCTTCGGCCCCGTTGGCGAGGAGCACGAATGCGTATCCGAACAATCCGCCAGTCACGCAGCCGACCACGCGAAAAAAGAGCCGGTTGGTAACGGGCGACAGGGTGGATGCTTGCAAATCGGCCGTAGGAACCAGCATGACTGCTATTATCGCGATAGCGCTTTCTGCCATCGCCGGTAACGGTATGCTTGACGCTATGATGATTAGCGCTGCCAATGCTAGCCCGCCTTGGGCAGCATGGTAGAAGGCCCGGCGGTGACACCCCAGCGGCTCCATTGGAGGAGTCCGCGCCGAAGGCCACCAGCGTCGCAGCGTGAGCGTGGAGGCAAGACTAACCAGTACGCACACAGCGGTACCCGTGGCGTTCTCAATTAATCGTGCTTGGACGAACGCTGCTAACTCAGCATGAGGATGCTCTACCTTATCAAGTAATACCATAATAAAGGTGAGACCAAAAATTAGCCATGCATAAGCCCGTCTTGCGGACAGCGCCATGTAAATGGTTGTAGTGCCGACCACGAAGAGCGCAATCGCGCAAAATAGCATGCTGCCTGTCAGGAATGGCACTAGCGAAAACGCAAGTGCGCCGCCGAAGACTGTACCTGTAATGCGCAACAGCCCGCGTTGCAGCGTGTCGACGGCATGACCGCGCATGACCAGAAGCCCGGCAAAAGCCGCCCAAGCCACGTTGGTTGCCCCGATCAGGTGCGCCGCTGCTATGGAAAGAAGCACCGAAACGACGCACTCTACCTGATCGAGATGGCGACTATCCACGCGCGCATTTCTGGTAGGAGCGAACTGGCCTACAACGCTCGTTCGTTTTGTAATTACTGGCATATTGCCGGCTCTTATCGGGAACGCTTCCTGGAAAGGGGCAGAATTGCGGCTTCATGTCGTCTCCTGCGCGGCACTGTCGTCCGGTTGAAGCTGTGGACGAAGCAAAAGGCGGCTGATCCGGGTCGTCGTCGCTTGAAGGTCGGCGCCTATGGCTAGCTGCTGTTCGTAGGAGCAGCGCGCGCTCAGCGTGACGATTGAAAGGGCGAACATCGGCCGACCTGACGGTTCGACAACGCAGCTCGACAGAGATGTCAGGCCCCGCCAAAAGCGATCACGATCGACTCCGTATCCAAGCCGCTTCGCCTCGGACACATCGCTCAGGAACTCGTTGAAAGGAACGGGGTTGTCGCCGCCCACGTCGCCATAAGCGACCGCCATCTCGTCGTGGTTGAAGTCGGAATAGCTGGCCATACAACGACCCAGCGCGCCCGCCAGGGTGGACATGCGGCGGCCCACCGGCATTTCGACGCGCACCCATGAGTTGGGCTGAACGCGATCTACCAGAAAGACCTCTGACCGGCTGATCCGAAGCCACAAGGCGGTTGTAACTTGCCACTGCTGGGTCAGGCGTTCCAACTCCGGATGGATCAGGCGCACCGAACTGATCTGGTCGAGCGCGCTGTTGGCAAGTTCCAAGAGCGCATAGCCCAGCGAATATCCCTTCACGGCGGGGTCGAAGGTAACCAGGCTTTCGCTCGATAGCGTCCTTAGAATGTTGAAGCTGGTGCTAATATTGAGGTTCAGGCTTCGCGCGATCTGGATGTTGGTCGCCGGCGATGACTGGTCCGCCAGATAACGCAGAATCTGGATCGCGGACATGACGGCGCCAACGGGCTTACCTGTGGCGGCTTCGGCAATCTCTTGACGGGCAATCGGCATAAATTCTCCATAGCGAATAACATTCTTGACAGCAATCCCGTTTGGCTCGTACCCAAAGCATAGGAGAGCGAGTCATGTACGATGCCAACGATCCTCGATCCGCACTAAGTGCTCGCGCCGGCGGGGTGCCAGGAGCACCGGTCACCGACTATGCCGATGCAGAGCTGATCGAGTTCCACAAAGTTTCTCCATCGGAAGCTAGTCCAGGGCAGCGGACCTGGTACGGACGCGGGCAGAACTTTATTCTCTCCTATTCGGAAACCGAACCGGGCGCGGTTCTGGAACGCAAGGACCAAGCGGACGAATACATGGCCTTCTTCCCAGAAAAGAAGACCGTCGTGGATATCGAAAGCGACAATGGCAGCGCCTCCGGCGTCAGTTACCGGCTGGCGATCATTCCCCCTGGGGGGAGTCGGATTGTGGTAAAGGACGGCGGTCAGGTCCTGCGCCTGTTCAGCGCGCTCTCGCCCGACCTTTGTTCGAAATCGTATAACGCTGCGAGCTATGAACAGCCGCATCCCAATATCCCGCCTTTTCAAGCTTGGCCGGAGCCACCACAGGGGTACAAGCTCCGGCTTTACCCGATGGACCCACCCGACGAGCCGGGCAGATTTGGGCGGCTCTACCGGTCAACGAATTTGATGGTCAACCTGCTGGCAGTCACAATGGTGCCGCGCGATCCCAACAAGATGTCGCCTCATCATCATGACGACTTCGAGCAATGCTCGTTGACGTTGCAGGGAGACTACATGCACTATATCCGGTGGCCTTGGACGCCAAACAAGGCGATTTGGCGCGACGATGCGAAAATCCGCTGTTCGGCGCCTTCGATGACAGTCATTCCACCGCCCGCGATCCACACGTCACAGGCACTGCCCGAGCCTCCATGTAGTCTTATCGACATCTTCAGCCCGCCGCGGTTTGATTTTTCGTCGAAACAGGGCTGGGTGTTGAACGCGGACGATTACCCAATGCCCTGACGGCGCTACTATGGGCGTGCACGTCGGTGTTCAGCGCTAGGAACTGCAAGGAGACGCTTGGACGATCGCCGTCTCGACCACACGTTTCGTATCAACGCGGCTGGCGCGGAAGCCCCGAGGTCGGTTGGAGCGGCGTTGCCTGCGATCGGGATTGGCTCGGTGTCGAAAGAGCTTCCGCAATGTGATTGCTCGGATCGGGCGACGCGGCCGCGGCCAATGAGGGGAGGGGAGCTGCGAACGTGAACAATAAGGTCGTTGCAAGTGCCGCCGAGGCTCTGTCGGGCGTGAAAGACGGAGCGCAGATCATGATCGGCGGCTTTGGCCTCGTCGGGCAGCCAGACGATCTCGTTGAGGCGCTGGCCGAGACGGAAGTCGGCAATCTCACGTTAGTAATGAATGGCGCCGGAACGACGCCGGGCAGGACGGTCTCGCGGCTCCTTCAACAGGGCCAGGTGCGCAAAATAATTTGCAGCTTCCCCCGGAGTTCAGACTGCAACCTGTTCAGCGAATTGCACGCCGCGGGAAAGGTCGAACTCGAGCTGGTTCCGCAGGGAACGCTGGCGGAGCGCATCCGAGCTGCGGGCGCCGGTATTGGGGCCTTTTTCACGCCGACTGCTGCGGGCACTTTGCTGGCGGGGGACAAGGAGACGCGAGAGTTTAATGGGGTCCAGCAAATTCTGGAGCTGCCTATCTTTGCCGATGTGGCGCTCGTCCAAGCCTGGATTGCAGATCCGCTAGGCAACCTCACGTATCGAGGAACGGGACGCAACTTCAATCCGGTTATGGCAGCGGCGGCCCGTATCACATTGGTTCAGGCGAGCCACCTCGTCGGGATAGGAGAGATCAGCCCTGAGGAGGTGGTGACACCCAGCGTTTATGTCGACCGCATAGTCCACGTCCCCGCCTTTGCTCCGGTCTTCTGAGGAAAGCTCATGTATAACGCGCCAGATCACTACACGCCGTTTGGCCGGACCGAACTGGCCCGTCGGGTTGCCAAGGACATTCAAGACGGTTGGTACGTCAATCTCGGCATAGGTATTCCGCTGCTAGTCTCCGACTATATACCTGATGGGCGCCGAGTGATGTTTCACTCGGAAAATGGTCTGATCGGCATGGGCCCGAAGCCTACGCCGGAGACCTTCGATCCCTGGATGGTAAATGCCGGCAAGCAACACGTCACTATTCAGGCCGGCGGTGCGCTTGTCGATCATGCCGACAGCTTTGCGCTGATCCGCGGCGGTCACCTCGATCTGTGCGTGCTCGGAGCGTATCAGGTGTCGGGCAAAGGCGATCTGGCCAATTGGGCGACGGATGACATCAGCGTTGCCCCCGGGGTCGGCGGTGCCATGGACCTCGTGGTCGGCGCCAAGCGCGTGTGGATCATCACCGAACATACCACAAAGTCCGGCGAGCCCAAGCTGGTGGAGCAGTGTACCTACCCCCTCACTGCAATGCAGGCGGTGACGCGGGTTTATTCCAGCCTTGCCATCATCGATGTGGACCCAGCCGTTGGCATGACGGTGCGCGAAATGGCACCGGGGCTCAGCTTCGATGAACTGCAAGCCAGAACAGGTGTCGAACTGCACCACGTCGCCAGGCCCGCGGCGTCATCGACCCAGCAACACCGGCAGGAGGTGTCATGAGCATCAATGGCAAGGCGCAGGTCGTCGGCATCTACGAATATCCTGATCGTAAAATATCCAACAAGACGCTCGCCCAGCTCCACGCGGAGGTCGCCCGAGGCGCCCTCGCCGACGCAGGCCTGAGCAGCGGAGATGTTGACGGGTACATCACCGACAGCGTGGCGCCGGGGCTCGGGCCGATGTCGATGGTCGACTATCTGGGCCTGGACGTCTGTTACGTTGAGACGACCGACACTGGTGGCTCGTCCTACGTCAACCACATCGCCCACGCGACGCAGGCCATCATGGCTGGCAAATGCAACGTCGTGCTCATCACCTTCGCTGGAATGCCGCGTTCTGGATTAGGCGGCTCGCCGCCAACGATGGGATCGACTCCGGAAAGCTCGTTTGAGCTGCCTTATCAGCCAATTACCGTCGCTCAATATGCGCTGGCTGCGCGGCGGCACATGCACGAGTTCGGCACAACCAGCGAACAGCTCGCATGGATCAAGGTGGCGGCCTCGCATCATGCGCAACACAATCCGAACGCAATGCTGCGCGAGGTCGTAACGGTCGAGGATGTGCTCACGTCCCGCATGGTCGCCGATCCGCTGCATCTTTTGGATTGTTGCGTCATAAGCGATGGCGCCGGCGCGATCATCGTCGCACGGCCGGAAATCGCGCGCTCGCTGAAGCGGCCAGGCGTGATCGTGCGGGGTGCTGGAGACGCCATCAAGTACAACAAAGGCGGTCGCGTCGATATCACCACCACTGCGGCGGCGCGCTCCGGCCCAATTGCCTTTGCCGAGGCGGGCATGACCCCGTCCGACATTAAATATGCGTCCATCTATGACAGCTTCACGATCACAGTGCTGCTCCAGCTCGAGGATCTCGGCTTTTGCGCAAAGGGTGACGGGGGAAGATTTGTCGCCGATGGCAATTTGATCTCCGGCGTCGGCAAATTGCCGTTCAACACCGATGGCGGCGGACTATGCAACAACCATCCCAACAATCGCGGCGGCGCAACCAAAGTGTTCGAGGCGGTGCGCCAGCTGCGCGGAGAGGCGCATCCCGCGGTGCAGGTGCCGAATTGCGACATCGCCCTCGTGCAGGGCATGGGCATGTCGCTCTCGACGCGCCACGATTGTGGAACGTTGATCATGGAGGCGATCTGACATGGCCGAGCATTACACTCCGGTTTCGCCCGTGCGCGACCCGGACAATGCGCCGTTCTACGATGCACTTCGCGAGGGCAAGCTGCTGATCAAGACCTGCGACGCGTGTAACGAGGCGTTCTTCTATCCCCGTTCGCTATGTCCGTTCTGTTTGTCCGAAAGCTCTTGGATCGAGGCTTCCGGGCAGGGCAATATCTACTCCTATACCGAGGTCACGACGCGGAGCGGCACGTATGTGCTTGCGTTAGTCACGCTCTCCGAGGGGCCGACGATGATGAGCAATATCTTGACCGACACGCCAGCCACGATTGCCATCGGCCAGCGCGTACGCGCCGAATTTGTCGAGACGACAGGTAGCGAGATGCTTCCGGTGTTCGTGCCCGGATAAGTCTCAAGCGGATCAGCGACCATCATTGGGCTCTCCAGCGATATGACGAACGGTCATGTCGTGAGCGCCCGCACGCCCGGTCTCTGTCGCGGAGGCTACTCGAGAGGAAGAAGCATGGATCTGCCGCGTCCCGATCCCCGTCAGTTCCGCGCCCGGCTCAGGGACAGGGAGCCATTGGTCGGATCGTTCATGAAAGTACCGGCTTCCCAAAACACCGAAGTGCTTGGGCTGGAAGGCTTTGACTTCGTGATCCTCGATGAAGAGCATGCGCCCTGGGATCGCGTTACGCTCGATGCCGCGCTGCTAGCCTGCCGAGCCTATCAAATTGCTGGCGTGGTCCGTATTGCGCGCGCCGATCCGAACAGCGTCCTGGCGGCGCTCGACGACGGCGCAATGGGCGTGATGGTACCGCACGTCACTTCTGCGGAGATGGCGCGGAACGTCGTGTCGTGGGCTAAGTATCGCAATGGCATACGCGGCGCGGGCGCGAGCCGTGGCGGCGAGTATGGCAAAAACGGCGCCAAAAATTTCGACCTGTCGGACGAGACTAGCGCGGTGATCTGTATGATCGAAGACCGGCAGGCGCTCGATGTAATCGATGAAATCGTCAACGTTGATGGGGTGGACGCGATCTTCCTAGGACGCGGCGACCTTGGCTTGTCCCTTAGTAACGCCATCGCTCCTGTGCCAACGCTCGATCAGGCAGTGAACATGATTGTCGAAGCGTGCAGGCGCGTAGGAAAGCCGGTTGCTGCGCTCGTTCAGTCAATGAAGAGCGACGAGGCCAAATGGCTGATAGACCTGGGTGTGACCGGTATGGTCGTTGCATCTGACTTGGGTTTTCTCAGGCAAGCCGCTGGGCTCGCGCTGCACGACTTCCGCGAGATGATGAAGCCGTCCGATGGTAAGATCATAAGTAACAAGTCCTAAACACTTATATTGCCGCAATACGCTGCTCACACTGGAAACCGTAATGTCCGACACATTAGATACCAACACCTCCAAACTTCAGGGGCTACCGCCCGAAAATCTCCAGACTATCTACGACGCACATGCACACCTGATCTCCGACGATCCAGTACGATACCCGCGCAATCCGATGCGCTCCGGCGAGTCTGGCTCGAACTCGTTGTTCAGGCCAGGGACGATTGGGAAACCCGGCGGAATGCATGGCGCCGACCCGGTAAATGAAAAGCCTACCGCCGAGCAGATGCATGTCTGGATGGCCGAGGAGAATGTTGTCGGCATCACCGCAGTGCAGAAAGGCATGATTTACGGAACCGACAATAGCTATATCGTCGATGCGGCGGACCTCTTCCCAGATGAAATGCGGGCGATCATCATCGTCGATCCTCAGGCATCAGAAACGCCAGAAATGGTCCGCGCTTTCGCCAAGCGGGGCATCGTCGGCATCCGCTTCTTCGGAGTCGGGATCAAGGACAAAAGCGTCTGGTTGAGCTCTCCAGAAGCGCTGCAGGTGTGGACGTTGGCGGCGGATCTCGACTTGGTCGTCGACATCGAAGCGCCCCCCGTTGGTGCGGATGTCCTCATTCCGGTGGTTGAAGCGATGGCAGACCGCTTTCCCGATTTGCGTATCGTGCTCGACCACATCTTCCTGCCAGTAGTCACGGATCCCCAATTTGGAATCGGATCTCGTCTCGCTGGTCTGGCTGCGCGGAAAAACATCTTCGTCAAGTTCACGTCGCTCAACATGGACGTGATACGCGAGCAGGGGGTCGCTCCAGAGGCTGTGTTGCGCCGAGCGGTCGATTTCTTCGGAGCCGACAAGGTGATGTGGGGATCCGACATCGGCACCTCATCCGGCACATACAAGGAAATGATCCGCAGGGCGATCGAGTCAACCAAGACGTTAAATGATGAAGAACGCCGCCAAGTGCTGCACGATACAGGCCGGCGGACAATGCTCAAATGGAGTGGCGACTAAGCATATCGCCACCAGAAAATGCATTTCTGAGCTGTGTCATTGTCGCAGCTATTACAGAAACAGCTCATGAGTACTAGCGTCAAGGCCCGCACAAGAACCGGGTCTCCAAGTAAAAACTGGGAGAGACAAAATGAACGCCATGATTCAATCGAGAATGTGTTGTTCGACGTCATTTATCGCGGTTGCCATCTCTGCGATGTTGCAGGTTCCCGCGAGAGCCGAGGCAGTGGCCCCAGCTCGGAGCTCGGCGCATACAGGGCCGGATCGCGCCAACGACCGGCTCGCTCAGCAGGAACCTGCGTTCGCCGCTCCACAGATGCAAAGTCAGGTGCAATCCCCCGTCGGTGGCGGGCGACGCCGGCCAATCCGGATCAAGACAACGGCAACACAGTGGCTAATCGGTCAGGCCCGGCTACGTCCGGGTCCGCTGGAAGTGATAATATAGCCGAGATCGTAGTGACCGGCTCTCGATTAAGCCGTGCCGGATACGACGCGCCAACACCGGTTAACGTCGTCGGCGAGCAGCGTCTGCAGCAGCTTGGCATAACCAGCGTCGCCGACGCGCTCAACCAGATACCGTCGTTCCGCGCAACAAACTCTCCCGCGAACAATTCCTTCCGAGTGTCGGGAAATATCGGAGGACGCACACTGGATCTGCGCGGTTTGGGCGCAACGCGAACCCTGGTTTTGCTGGACGGTCGCCGCTTCATCGGCAGCAGCGATCAGGGCACCGTCGATCTCAACGCCATCCCTTCCATACTGATCCAGCGATCCGAGGTGGTCACGGGCGGAGCATCGGCAGCATACGGCGCCAACGCGGTGGCCGGCGTGGTCAACCTGATCACAGACAGCAAGCTCAGAGGCGTGAAGGCAGAGGCCAGCAGCAGCATCAGCGAGCGCGGCGACGCGCGCCAGACTTATCTGGCAGTAGCGGCGGGGACCGACTTCGGCGGCGGCCGCGGCCACATCATCTTCGGCGCGGAATACCAAAAAGAAACGAGCATCGGTTCGTGCGAAAGTCGCTCTTGGTGTAGGAAATACACTAACTACGTGGTGAATCCGGGTTACAACGCCGCTACGCGAACCAGCACTAATGGGCTACCCGCAACGCTGGTGCTCGACCACGCGATGTTCGTCTACAACGAGAATGGCATCCTGACTGGCGCGACCAAGCCCGGCGCAACGCCAGGGTCGACGATCACGCTGGGACAGCAAGTGCTTAACGTCGGTGCGACTTCGCTCCCAGCGGCACTTCGCAACCGGCAGTTCGATGAGGCGGGCAACCTGGTACCTTACGTGTTCGGCAACTATCTTAGTGGCACGTTCCAGCAACTTCCCAACGGGGATCCGACGCAGCCTTACCTACTAGGCTTTAGCCCCACGCCGCTACTGGTGCCGGTAAGGCACCATTCGGCGATGACGCAGACCAGCTATGAATTGAGTGATGCAATCTCGGTATCGGCCGAACTGCTATATTCCAGGGTCGTCGGGGGTCCCACCCAGTCCGGCTCGCCTGTCGACTCCACTTCAGTAGGCCTGGACAATCCCTTTCTTTCGCCGGAAACGGTTGCCGCAGTTCGTGCGGCCGACCCTGCCATTACTCGGCTACTCGTCAACCACGGAGCCACCTTGTTCGGCGCAGCTTCGCAGGGGAAAAGCTTCAATGACACCTATCGTGCCGCGCTGTCGTTCAAGGGCGACCTCGGACATGGCTGGGCTTGGGACACCTATTACACCTACGGGCGCGTAGATTCTAAAGTTGTCGTCCAGAACGCGCGTCTCAAGACGTGGACCCGTGCCATTGATGCCGTACGGGTCACTGACGCCAATCGCGGCAGTTCCGGCCTCGCGATCGGCAGCATCGCGTGCCGTTCTACTCTCACCAGTCCGAGCAACGGCTGTATCCCCCTAAACCTTTTTGGCTATCAGACCCCGACCGCAGCGCAACAGACCGCCTATTTCGGGACTGCGACCCAGGATCGTGCGTTTCGGCAGCACGTCGTTGCCGCCAATCTGCGCGGCTCGCCCTTCAGGACCTGGGCAGGCGAGGTTAGTCTTGCCGCTGGCGCCGAGTATCGCAGCGATACCGCCGTCGGCGGGGCCGACGAGAACACTCTCGCTGGCAACTACATCAATTCGACCGCATCTGCGCTTCCGCGCACCAAAACGGCGGTGACAGAGGGATATGTGGAGGTCGGCATCCCTCTTCTCAAAGACTCCCCCCTTGGCCGCTCGTTGGATATTGATGGTGCGGTTCGCCAAACGCACTACAATACCTTCGGCAATGCAACGACCTGGAAAGTGGGCGGCGTTTATGTCCCCGTCCCCGACATTACCTTCCGCGTCACGCGTTCACGCGACATCCGAGCGCCAACGCCTGCGGAGTCGAGCCCAAATTCCACTACCAATGTCACCCCGCTAGCCGATCCCTTTATCGGCACCACAACCCAGCAACTGATCGTCACCGGCGGTAACCCAAATCTTCAGCTAGAACGAGCCGACACTTTTACCGCCGGCGTGGTATTAAAACCGAGGTTCGTGCCCCGATTCAACATGTCTTTAGACTATTATAACATCAAGGTCAGCGGCGCGATCGACTCGCTCACGGGGCCTGCCATCACGACTGCTTGTCGCAATCAGAGCCTCTTATGCGAACTGATCGCCTTCAATCCCAATGGATCGATCAATACCCTCTTCTCGAACTTCCAGAACCTCAACCGGCTCCGCGCGAGAGGTCTGGAACTGGTGATGGACTATCACCTTCCGATTGGTAACGGCGCCATCGATGTCCAAGGTAATGCCAATTACGTCCTTGATCTGTCAACTCTCGGCGGTACCGGATTAGTCACTCAATTGGACGGCGTTACTGGTAACGCCGGATCGGTAACCAATGTCCAGGGTGTGCCTCGCTACAAACTGGACGGCGTGTTGACCTATTCAAATCGGGATTTCGCGCTCACTGCACACGGCCGCTATATACCGAAAGGGATATTGGACTCGACCAAAATCGGTCCCGAGGACAATGGCTATGACATCAACGATCCCAACAGTATCTCTACAAACAGGATCGACGATCGCTTCTACCTCGACCTGACGGCACGAGTGAAATTATCCGATGCAAACGACCCGGGCCGCTGGGAGGTCTATGTGACGGTCAACAACGTATTTGATAAAGGCGAACCGAGTCAGCTTCGCCTGATCGGCAATCCACTAAACTTTGATCCCATTGGTCGATCCTATAAGGTTGGTCTTCGCAGCCGTTGGTAGCGTGAGCGGGCGTGCCAGGCTGGAGAAACTGATTGCTCGTCAGTCTGGTCTCTCACGTCACCGTCTAACAATTTGTGCCGCTTGCGAGGCAACCTTCGAGCATCGAATCTCGTCAAATCAACAACCGGTGTTACGGCGTATTGCTGGCACATTCTTTTAAGCGGTGTCCCGCCAATACAATGCATTAGCGTGGCGCCGCTTTTCAACAACAGGAGATCGCCTGCCTCTGCCCGCAAGTGGGTGCTGTCAATCTAATGCGAACTCGTGTAAAACGATGCAAATCGGTCTTTGGAGTTGCAGCCTAGCGCGACGATCATGTCAGTTTATGGCAGGGCAATACACACAAAATCCCGGCCGATTAAAGCTTGCCGTGCGGTCCCACATCGGCGAGCGGCCGGTGCCCAGTGCTACATAATCGCAGCAACATTGTTCTCGGTGACGCACCTAGGGATCCTTTAAGGACGCAATACGCTTGCTCAGCGTCACTTCTTGACTTGTTCCGGCGCGGCCGCCGGAATACCCGAGGGTTCCGACCGTGAGCAACGCATATGAAGCGCAATTAAGTCGAAAGACGTGACGCGGCAGCCTCCAAGTGCGAACGACGCCGCCGCCTGCACTTTCCGACGGCCTCGTCCGCGTGGCCGAACCCATCAATTGGAACGTGGCATGTCGACGCAGAGCTAGCCATGAGTGTCGGCAGGCGACGCTAAGCCGACCTCATTGAGATAGCTTTCTAGCGGGCCGGCTTGATCGCAGCGGAAGATCGCGCCCACATAACCATCAGGCCGAACAAGCACCCACTCGCCGGGTGCAAGGCTATAGGCGTCGCGTAGATGGCCGTCATGGGTGCTGTCAGTCTAATGCGAACTCGTCTCCACACGACGCAGATCGGTCTTTGAAGCTCGCAGCTTAGCTTACCAGGGTTTGCCACTCAGCCAGGGCGGCTGAGCGGCGAAGCTTGTAGGTGGTTCGGTCGACGAGATGGCGTTCAAGATTGAAGTGGTTGTGGACGCTGGCGTGGACAGAAGCGAATTTCTGAAGCGATCGCATTTGCCTGAACCTAAGCATGGCTCGCTCTCTTCGTCGGAAGGGCAGGTGGCTATTTTCACATCGGTTGTTGGCATATCGGCGGACTTCCTGCTTGGCTGCGTTGCCGAGCTCGGTCATCGCGGCCCTGTAGGACCGCAGGCCGTCCGTGGTCATTGCCTCAGGTGAGCCGTGACGCTTCAGCGCCTTCTTCATGAACACGAGAGCGGCCTTCTTATCCCTGCTCTTCGTAACGTAGCTTTCGAGGACTTCGCCCTCATGATCGACCGCACGCCAGAGATAGTGCATCTCGCCGTTGATCTTCACGTAAACCTCGTCGAGGTGCCACCGCCAATGTCGGAAGCCTCGCATGCGGCTCACCCGCTGCCGACGGATATCGCCGGCGAAGAGCGGCCCAAACCTGTTCCACCATTGGCGCACGGTTTCATAGCAAATGTCGATGCCGCGCTCGAACAGCAGATCCTCGACATTCCGCAGTGATAGCGGAAAGCGAACGTACATCATTACCACGAGGCGGATCACCTCGGGTGACGAGTTAAAATAGCGGAACGGGCTCTGGGATTTGCGGGGGCGAGGCATCCGGAGGCGCTAGCGGCTCAGACCCTAACGGTCGGTGCATTTGGTCTGACAGAGCCCTAGCCGCCAATGGCCCGCTCGGTCTCGCACAAATTCTATAACGAAGCGGTTGGCATGGCGGCCGGCGTTGGTCCGCCGGGCTGAGGTTCGCAGAACCGCGGCGGTCGATCCGTTTAAACACTTCATCGACCGCAATTCGAACGACAATGTTGCCCAAATATCGGATGCGAAGCCATGAGCAAGCCTAGCCAGTCAGAGCCCGCGGGGATCCACCTTGACGCTCGCGTTGTCCCCTTTCCCAGTTCCATAACGTCTGAGGCCCGCGCTAGTCTGATCCGCCTGGTCAATCCGGCGGGCGTCCCTGTCAATTCGTTGCAGCCGTTTCCCGCTTTGCACGATCACCAGGGGTGGATGGCGCTCAAGGAGCAGGTGGATGGATTTTACACCAAGGCCGTTGCAGGGGCGGCTACGAACCTGCGCGCGACCCTCGAGACCGTTGAGCTCGGCGGTGCGACGGTGCATGTCGCGACGCCCGAGCCCTCCGGGAACGATCGCCGTGCATATATGGAGCTGCACGGTGGGGCATTGACCTTCGGCGGCGGCCTGGCGTGTCGAGTAGGTGCGGGCATGCATGCGGACCGGCATGGCGTGCGATGCTACAGCATCGACTACCGAATGCCACCCGAACATCCCTATCCTGCCGCGCTCGACGATTGCGTTGTCGCCTATCGCGCGCTCCTGGAAGACCACGCCCCGGGAGAAATCATCGTGGGCGGACGTTCCGCAGGCGGGAATCTCGCCGCTGCGACGCTGTTGCGTGCGAAGGCGGACGGACTGCCGCTGCCTGCAGCCCTGGTCCTGCTCTCGCCTCAGGTCGATCTCACCGAGTCGGGTGACAGCTTCGTCGTGAACGCGGGCCTTGATGTCGTCCTTCCGCGGTCCCTGATGGCGAGTAACCTGTTGTATGCTGCCGGGGCGGATCTCGCCGACCCGTATCTGTCGCCCCTGTTCGGTGACCTATCGGGGTTTCCGCCGACCCTGCTGGTGACAGGGACGCGCGACCTGTTTCTCTCGAACACGGTCCGCATGCACCGAAGGCTACGCGATGCCGGCGTACTGGCCGAACTTCATGTCTTTGAAGCGATGCCGCATGGCGGATTCATGGGGGCTCCCGAAGATGATCAGGCCGCGGCAGAAGTCAGCCGCTTTGTCCGGGAGCAATGGCAGCGCACGTGCGAGCTGGATTGATACTGGCCCTGGTCAGCGCGACGGTAGGATTCAGGTATTGGTCGCGTGTTCGGGAAGGGCGCGCTATAAGGGCACCGCTCGGTCGGCATTCAAGACTGACTCCCTTGCGCCTCACGCTGCAGATCTGCCGTCGGTGAACTCCCGAACATGCTTTTGTACTCTCGGCTGAATTGGGAGGGACTCTGGTAGCCAACCTCATAGGCGACGCCCGCAATGTTGGCGCTTCCGGCGACTAACAGCTTTCTCGCCTCCATGAGACGCATATGACGCTGGAAGGCCAGCGGGCTGTATCCCGTCACGGCCTTGAAGTGCCTGTGAAATGAGGTGACGCTCATGCCTGCGGAAGCCGCTAGATCGGGGATGACAACGGGTTCCCTGTTATTGAATCCCAGCCAATCGGCAGCAGCTTTGATCTGCCGCAGACGATCGTTGCGCTGACCAATCTGGCGGAGCGTGTCGCCCATCGGGCTCTGCAATAGGCGGTAGTAAAGTTCGCTTTCGTACTGCCGCGCGAGCATGCCGACGTCTTCAGGAGTGTTCAACAGCCCGACTAGACGGACGAACGTCTCGCCAACCAAGCCGTCAAGATCGCCTGCTGCTACCGCGCATGTCCAGCGATCCTCGCGTTTGGGCATATCGAGCATGACGCGCGCGAGCAGGTCGATGTCGAGATGCAAGCTGACCCCGACATAAGGATGGTCGGGCGTCGCACCGGTTAGCTGGTGGCTGTAGGGCAGGCCGAAGGACGAAGCAGCACAGGTGCCCGCCACCAGTTCGAAGCGGTTGGCGCCCATCGTCAGGACCTTGGTGCCTCGCAGGACTGCATAGAACATGGGCTCGAACACGGCCGACATGGCTGGCGTGACGGTCGTGCTTGACCATACCGCTAGGCGCGGGATCGGCGTCGAGCGCCCGGCCAAGCCGGGCTGCGATGCCGTGTAAAGGGCAACGTCATCCAGCAGGCGACGGGCGGCACTCTCGGAATAAGTCATCCTGCATAGTTAGTGATGTGGTAGGATCAGGCAAGGCTTAGGTATGATCGGGAATGGGACCACGGTCATGTCGGCCTATCTTCCTTAGGTCGGCGCAGCGGACGACCCATGTGGAGCGGGCTACCGCGCCCCACCGCAATCCTGGGCGATACGGTCAAGCGCCGAGGCGACCGTAACGAGAAAGGAAGTGCAGAATGATCGATCTGAGCGGCAAGCGCGCATTAGTGACAGGCGGATCGCGGGGCATCGGCGCCGCTATCGCGCTGGTGCTGGCGGAGAACGGCGCCGACGTGGCATTCACATACCAGAGCTCGGCCGAACGAGCTAAGGCGGTGGTTGAGTCAATCGAGGAGACGGGACGCCGCGCAGTCGCCATCCAGGCCGACAGTGCTGACCCGGACGCGATCACACGCTCAGTGAGCGAAGCCGTCGCCGGCCTCGGCGGGATCGATATCCTCGTAAACAGCGCGGCCGTGGGTCTCTACGGGTCGATCGCCGACCTCGACGTTAACGAGTTTGGCACCATGATGGACATCAACGTGCGTGCGCCGGTGCTGTTTGCAAAGGCCGTCATTCCGCATCTCGCCGCAGGTGGCCGCATTGTCACGATCGGTTCCGGCCTCGGCGAGCGGGTCCCGTTTCCGGGAATCACGGCCTACGCGATGTCTAAGGCGGCACTGACTTCCTTCACCCGCGGGCTGTCGCGCGAACTCGGTCCGAGCGGCATTACGGTGAACCTCGTGCAGCCCGGATCAGTCGACACGGAGTCGAACCCCGCAGACGGCGCGGCTGCCGATTTCCAGCGTGGTCTGACGTCCCTTGGACGCTACGCCGAGGCACGCGAAATCGCCAACGCCGTGGTCTTCCTCGCCAGCCCAGCCGCGAGCGTGATCACGGGCGCCGTTCTGACGACGGATGGGGGAGCGATCGCCTGAGGAGGTCCTCGGACGCCGGAACCGCGAGACGTAGGCGGAAGATCGGCGCGGGATCGCAGAGGAGCCGGTCTTGGCTTCGGGGCGGCAACCATTTCCAAGCGGGCGGCCGCCTCCGACGCTGAACCGCATCGGCCATCGAAGGTGATCGTCTGCCCCGGCCTGGGGTTCAGCTTCGCCCGCTCCAGCCTGCGTTGGACGAAGTTGGCGCGGCTCGTTGCGGAAACATCCGCACGGGAATGGAGAAGGGGCCGACTAGAGGATGTCGAACCCGTCTGCCAAGCGCCCACAACCGTCCCAATTAGGACGGTTGTGGGCTACCCTATCGGTTCATCTATCGCGGCGTGGGGAGCTCGACAGTCTGGCCCACAACGTCGATCGCCACCTTACCCCGAAGCCCACGGGCACCGCCGTTTTCGAGCAGTTCATGCGCTTCGCCGATCCGAGCCAGAGGCAGTACCGCGCCGATCACCGGCCTGATAAGGCCGCGTTCGACAAGGGTCGTCAGTGCGTCCAGCTTGCCTCGGTTCTGACGGGTAAACACGAAATGGTAGGCGGCATTCTTGCCCCAGGCCTCGATAAGGTTCTGAGGCTGCGCGATGTCGACGATGCTAACAACCCTTCCGGCGTCCGCGAGAGCGAGCGCGCTTCTCGTCAGAACGTCGCCGCCGATGGTGTCGAATACGACGTTCACGCCCTGTCCCTGCGTCAGTTCAGTCACGGCAGCGACGTAGTCGTCCGTGGTGTAATCAATCACGTCGTCAGCGCCCAGCGAACGCACGAACTCGTGGTTGCTAGGGCGGGCCGTCGTGATGACGCGCGCACCAATCGCCTTGGCAAGCTGAATCGCTATTGTACCCACGCCGCCGGCACCGCCGTGGATGAGAATGGTCTCATGAACGGCAAGCTGGGCACGGCCTACCAAGGCCTCCCAGACTGTGCCTCCAACCAGAGTCAGACTGGCAGCTTCCAGATGGGTGACGTTCCTGGGCTTTCGGGCGACCAGGTCGACATCGGCAATGTGCTGCTCCGCATAGGAGCCCGGGCCACCGAAGATCTTAGCAGTGTAGTAAACTTCGTCACCGACGTCGAACTCAGTTACATCCGCCCCCTTCTCTTCCACGACGCCGGAAACGTCGTGACCGATGATGGCGGGGAGCGGCACGTAGTCGACGTAGTCGCCGCGACGAATCTGATAGTCCAGAGGATTGATGGCGGTGGCATGAACACGCACCCTGACCTGCCGACACCCGACAGCCGGCACGGAAACGTCGTGTAGTTCGAACGCGTCGGAGCCACCGAATCTGTTGAGGACAATTGCCTTCATGGTGTCGGTCATGATCTTACCCTTTTCTAAATTTGAATGATGTTGGGCAGCATGTAGTATTTACCCGTCGACTCTGTAATATGCACAAAAGCTGCACTAAGTGCGCAAGAGGATACTGCCGCTGCCGAGCGATGCGTCGTCGCTTTACAGCCCATCTAAAATGAAACCCCGATATCGGGCGCCTTTGAAACGGTGCTGCGCGGTCGCCTGATATTCCGGGCTGCGATACCAGGCCCGGGCAGCATCCATGTTTGCAAATTCAAGGATGACCGCACCCTCGATCTCGTCACCCTCTAGCGTCTCGATCGTACCGTAATCCGCGAGGAACTTCACATCGTGCCCTACGAAGCTCGTCCCGACCTTAGCAGAGTATTCCTCGAACTCGGCTGGATTGACCATCTCTTCTCGCGTGAAAACGACATATGCCGGCATGATGCTGATCCTTTAACTTGGGATGATATCGGAAGCAGGTCGCTCACTCAGGCGCGTCGGCTCAGAAGCCCTCAAGGACGATCTTGCCTCGCGTCTTGCCGCTCTCGATCAGCCCATGAACATGCTTGAGATTGCTGGCATTGATCGGCGACATACGCTCGGTCACCGTGGTGCGCAGCTTCCCCGCATCGACCAGAGCGCTCGCCTCGTTCAGGATGCGGCCCTGTTCGGCCATGTCGGGAGTGCCGTAGACCGGCCGCGTGAACATGAACTCATGGTGGATCGATACCGCCTTGCGCTTGAACAGCATGACGTCGAATCCCTCCGGATCGTCGATCAGGCATAAGCGGCCCTGCGGTGCAATCAGTTCGGCGATGTCGGCGACGTGATCGGCCGTGTGGGTCGTTGAGAACACGAACCCCGGCGCGCCGATGCCGAGCTCCTCGACCTGGGCGGCCAACGGCTTCGAGTGATCGAGAACGTGATGTGCGCCGAGCGTCTTTACCCAATCTTGCGTCTCGGGCCGCGAGGCAGTCACGATTACGGTCAAGTCGGTGCGCTGGCGAGCGATTTG
>Ga0247730_1000306_pt1 | contig 41255 bp, 42 predicted proteins | sample UWRJL073202C2_FD_180959 | JGI IMG/M metagenome (GOLD analysis project Ga0247730, IMG submission 180959) | Plant litter microbial communities from Arlington Agricultural Research Station in Wisconsin, United States - UWRJ-L073-202C-2 | ecosystem: Environmental > Terrestrial > Plant litter >... | reverse complement strand
TTGCCATCCTTGACTGCTACGAGGGTGTCCGCGTAGCGGATGGCCAGGTGCAGATCATGCAGCACTAGAACGATCGTTGTGCCTTGGCGGCGATTGAGGTCGGTAAGCAGGTCGAGAACCTCTACTTGGTGTGCGATGTCGAGGAACGTCGTCGGCTCGTCCAGCAGCAGAATGTCGGTCTGCTGAGCGAGCGCCATGGCAATCCAGACCCTCTGGCGTTGACCACCGGAGAGCTCGTCGACGCTGCGGTCGGCGAGGTCGGCGATACCGGTCGCCTCGAGCGCGTCCACGACGGCTCTGTCATCGTCGGTCGTCCACGACCGGAACAGCTTCTGGTGAGGATGCCGGCCGCGCCCGACGAGGTCGGCGACGGCGATTCCCTCTGGCGCGATCGGCTGCTGAGGGAGGAGGCCGAGCGTGCGAGCCAACTGCTTAGTGGGCACCTCGCTCATTTGTTTGCCGTCGAGCACAACAGCACCGCTGGTCGGTTTGATTAGCCGCGCCAGCGTCTTCAACAGAGTCGACTTGCCACACGCGTTCGCCCCAACGATCACAGTGATCCGCCCGGCCGGCAGCTCGAGGTCGACGCCATCGACAATGGTCGTGCCGCCGTAGCCCGACACCAGGTTGTCGGCGGTCAGGCGATTCTGGGCACTCATGAGGATCCTCCGCGGCGGGATGTGCGAATCAGTAGGAAGAGAAGATAGGGGGCACCGAGTATGCCGGTGATCACCCCGACCGGGAACCGGGTATCGAAGGCGAACTGGCCGATGAGATCGGAGGTGAGAACTAGACATGCCCCCATCAGGGCCGCTGGGATGGTCAGCGAGGAACCGTGACCGACCAGCCTGCTCACGATGGGGCCGGCGAGGAAAGCCACGAATGCGATCGGACCCGTTGTCGCGGTCGCGAAGCAGGTGAGGGCGACCGCGGCGAGGATGAGCAGGATACGCACGCGGTCCACGCGCACGCCCAGCGACGTCGCTGCGGCGTCGCCGAGTGCCAGCGCTCGCAGCTGCCTCGAGAGCAGAGCAAGCAGCGGCAGCAGCACGGCGACGGCGATGCCGAGCGGAAGGACGTTCTCCCAGCGGGAGCCGTTCAGGCTGCCGGTGAGCCAGCGCATGGCGACGGCGACATCCCATTCGGCCGCCCGCTGGATCGCGTAGGAGACGACGGCGTCGAGCATCGCGCCGATGCCGATGCCGATGAGAATGAGCCGACCGCCGGTCGACTCGCCGCCTCGGGCGGCTAGGTAGATGGCCGCAGCCGTCGCCACCCCCGCGATGAGTGCGGCGAACATGGTGGCGGTGCCGCTCCAGTGCAGCACGACCAGGCAGACGACGGCGGCCGCGCTGGCTCCGGCACTGATGCCGATCACATCCGGGCTGGCGAGGGGGTTGCGCAGCATCGTCTGGAACGTCGTGCCGGCGGCGCCGAAGGCGAGGCCGGCAAGGGCCCCGACGAGCGCGCGGGGGATGCGCAAGGTGCCGACGGTGAAAGATGCTCCGGGCACGCTCTCTCCACGGAGGACGGCGAGTACGTCCGAGACCGGGTAGATCGTGTTGCCGACCATGATCACGGCCGCCACCAGCGCCAGCACCGCGACGGCAAGACCGACGGTGACGATGACACGACGGCGCGAGCGTCGGAGGCGGCCGGCACGGACCAGCGCCATCCGCGCAGCGAGATCGGGGGTTGCGAAGACGGTCGTCATGTCAGAGCGCCCTCATCCGGCTGCGGCGGGCGATGATGACCAGTACGGGGGCGCCGACAAAGGCGGTGACGATGCCCGCTTCGGTCTCGCCGGGGTAGCCGATGAGCCGTCCGATCGTATCGGCGAGCGTCAGCAGGATGGCGCCGCCCAGTGCCGAGAGCGGTAATATCCACCGCTGGTCTGGACCGACAAGCATCCGCATCACATGCGGAACCATAAGACCGACGAAGGCTATGGGACCGGCGACCGCGGTGACAGCGGCGCAGAGCACCACTCCGGCCACGGCGGCGAGCAGTCGGGTGCGACCGATGTGCACGCCGAGCCCCACGGCGACGTCATCACCGAGGGCGAGCGCGTTAAGTGCGGGTGCGCAGAACAAGGCGACCAGCGTCCCCGCCACGATCAGTGGGGCGATGACCGCCATCGTGCCCCAGTCGGCGCCGCCGACGCCGCCGACCTGCCAGAAGCGGAAAGTGTCCATCGCTGCGGTTCGGGGCAGCAGGACCGCGCTGACCAGCGAGGACAGTGCGGCCGTGGTGGCTGATCCTGCCAGGGCGAGCTTGATGGGCGTGGAGCCGCCCGGTCCCACGGAGCCGACGTTGTAGACGAAGACCGCCGTCAGGATGGCGCCACCGAGGGCCAGCCACAGGTACTGGTAGGGCGAGGTGATTCCGAAGAACGCGATTCCGCACACGACAGCGAGCGCTGCGCCGGTGTTCACTCCGAGTATGCCGGGGTCGGCGATGGGGTTGCGGGTGATCGCCTGCATCAGGGCCCCCGACAGCGCGAGCGCTGCGCCGGCGACGATGGCGAGCACGGTGCGCGGGATGCGCTCCTGTACCGCGATCGCACCGATGTCCGCCGGGGTGCGCCCCTGAACCCAGGAGGTCAATCCGTCGAATATCTCGGCCGTCGAAACGGCCCGCGAGCCGAATGCGAGCGAGAGCAGGACCGCGATGCCGACGCCGACGATCAAGCCGGCGATCGTCAAAGCGCGCCGCCGCGCCGACACCTGAGTGGCGGGGGCGCGGCGGCGGTCATCGACCTTTGCTTGAACCGAGGTCACTTCGCGAGCGCGACGGCACCGTCCAGGAGGGCGACGTAGTCCTTCAGCATCCACGGGATCGACAGGGCGGTGGGCGTCACGGCGCCGCTGAGTGCATCACCGGATCCGACCGTGACGACGGCACCGTTTTGCACCGCAGCCAGCGTGCTCCACAGGGGGTCGGCCCGCAGAGCCTCGAGCAGCTCATCGCCGTCGCCGTAGCTCACGATCACGTCGATGTCGGCCAGCTGATCGGCGTTCTCGGCGCTGATGTCCTGGTAGAAGGTATCGACGTCACCAGCAAGCTCGGGAAGGTCGAAACCGAGATCGGAGAGGAAGGCAGTACGCGAGTCACCTTTTCCATAGATGGAGATGGTGGAGAGGTCGGCGGCGCTCATGTAGAAGAACGCGGCCTTCTTGCCCTCGAAGGCGGAATCCGCCGTCGCATCCGCGATCTGCTCTTCGAGGGATCCGACCAACGCCTCGCCCTTGTCGGCGAGCCCGAGAGCAGCGGAGTCGGTGAGGATGACATCGCGCCACGGGGTGAGCCACGCAGCATCGGGATAGGCGACGGTCGGGGCGATCTCGCTCAGAGTGGCGTACTCTTCCTCGGTGACTCCCGAGTATCCCGCGAGAATGACGTCGGGCTGGGTGTCGGCGATGGCTTCAAAATCGGTGCCGTCTGCGGTGGAAAAGACCACTGGCTCGTCAGCGCCCAGTTCGTCATAGGCGTCCAGGGTCCACTCGTAAACGCCGAGTCCGTCACTACCGTCCATCGACCAGGTCTGGTCATCGACGCCGACGGGTGCGATACCAAGCGCGAGCGCAACGTCTTGGTTTCCCCAACCGATCGTGGTGACACGTTCCGGCTGCTTCTCGATCGTGGTCTCGCCGAGCGCGTGCTTGACGGTCACGGGGAACGTTCCGCTGGAGTTCGAATCCGAGTCGGTGTTCTCCGCAGCGGAGGTGGAGCAGGCGGCAAGGCCGATGGTGAGAACTGCGACCGCGCTGAGGCCGAGAAGTCGGGAAATTGGCATAGGAATCCAAAGTTCGTGTTGGTAGGCGATGGGAACCGAACGCTAAAGCGCTACGGTGTTGGCAAGCCTAACCTAACAAGGCGCGTCCCTCGACATCAATCGCCCTGCAGAGGCGTGACGAGGGGACGCCCCGACACGGTTTCTGTCGCTTGATCCTCACGGGATCACACTGTCGACCGATACAGAAAAACGGCCATTTCATCATCCTCGCGGATTCTGAAACGACCGTTTATCTTGCTATTTTCTGTGGATCCAAGGGGATTCGAACCCCTGACCCCCTGTTGTCTTCAACAGGTCTGGAGTTCGTCCAGACTCGATCGGCGTTTCGATATTTCTCGAATGAAGTGCTGGTCATTCGGTTTTTTCCAAAACCGAGTTGCTATGTTGCGATTTTCAATTTTATCGTCATCGGACAATCTCGACCACTTTCGACGTCGCTGAAGTGTCGAATAAGTGTCGACCGCTCACAAGACGTCGCGCTCGCAACTCAAATCAAGGGCACACCCTTGAAGTTCACCTGCGCTCAGACGACGATCGCATCGCTCGAAGGTCGAATCTGGCGCCGAATGGGAGGGGGTCGGTTCGCCGTCGGCGCACCTATTCGCGACCCGCGGTTGAGACGCCCGCTGCGCTTTCAGCGATGCGATCGAGCAGTTTATGGAGCGCGACGGCGTCGCGTGGGAACCGTCGTTGAGCCGTGTCGGGCGTCGCGGGCAAATGCGTCGTATAGATAGGCGACGTCGCACACGCTGACGTCGAGGTCGTTCTGCGGCAGGGTCGCATAGGTTTCGGGGATCGGGAGTGCTGTGAAAGTAGCGGCGCCAGTCTGGGTCTCGGATTCCCTTGTGTTTACAGGAAACCGGGCGGTTCGCTGGCTTCGATTGTACGCGGTCATATCCGGTCAAATGAAGTTGAATGTAATGACTAAATGATGACCATTTGAACCGCTTTTGGCGGCACTCCGAGGCTCCAAGAGATTCCCCGCATGCTCTCCATGGAGTCGAGCCTGGCTGTGCCGGCGCTCGATCTGCGGTCTGGTTTGCATCACGCTTGCAAGACCCGCGCCTGCCTCGGGCGCGCGACCGGTCTCGCACGCGGTCGAACTCATGCGCAACATCCTTGCGCATCAGAGAGTTTTCGAAGCATCCCTCTGACGACGATGCGGTGTGCAGGAGCGCCCGCACGGTAGGACTCGAACAATTAAGCGAGCCGTTCTTGGATCGCATCATTAGGAGAGAAGTTTCATCACGATGCGTGGTGGCCGATCTCGCGACGCGCTCATGCGGCGAGCCGTGCCGCTTTCGGTGACCCTCCATGCACGCGACAGTGAAGCGATTACCGTCGGCCCGTCCTGACGAGGTACTCGTACACGAGGCGAACGGCGACCGCGCCCTCGCCGACGGCGGACGCCACACGTTTCACCGAGCCACTGCGCACGTCCCCGACCGCGAAAATACCCGGACTCGTGGTCTCGAACATCATCGTGTTTCCATCGCCGGTCACCACGAACCCTCGATCGTCGAGCGCGATCGCGCCCGAGAGCCACCGAGTGTGTGGCTCGGACCCGATCAACACGAAGAGAGCCGCTGCGCTGAGTGGTCGGCGTTCGTCTGTCATTAGATCGCGGACGATGACCTCCTCAAGTCGGAGGTCGCCGCGCAACTCGCTGACCTCGCAGTTCCGCCAGACGTGCACTCGGGGGGCCGCAGCTATCCGTTCTGCGAGGTAGCGGGACATGTCCCGGTTCAGATCGTCATGGCGGATCACGAGGTTGACGGCAGTCGCGCTCTGGGCAAGGAACAGGGCCGCCTGTCCGGCGGAATTCCCGCCACCCACGACGATGACCGGGTCGCCGCGGCAGAGCCGCGCCTCGGACTCCGTGGCGGCATAGTAGACGCTGGGACCCTCAAGCCGGTCCATGCCGCGGATGTCGAGGCGGCGGTAACGCACCCCGGTCGCGAGCACTACCGTGTGCGCCTCCACCTGGTCCCCGTCGGTCAGACCTACGGCGAAGTGGCCGTCGATGCGCTCGAGCGATTGTGCCTCGCCCGGGATCGTGAAGGTGGCGCCGAATTTGCGGGCCTGGACCACCGCTCGGTCGGCGAGCTCGGCGCCCGAAATGCCCGCCGGGAATCCGAGATAGTTCTCGATCTGGGACGACGTCCCCGCCTGCCCTCCCGTCGCGATCCCGTCGAGCACGATCGTGGAGAGCCCTTCGGAGGCCGCGGTCACCGCAGCGGCGAGACCGGCAGGTCCCGCGCCCACCACCAGAATGTCGTGTGCGTGGCGGGGCGGCGCTTCCTCCCGCAGGCCGAGGACCTCGGCAAGCTCGGTGGTGCTGGGGTTGCGCATGACGGTCCGACCCTTCCAGATCACCACCGGGGTCTGGTCTGGTGGGATGCCGAACGCCCGCAGGGTGAGCTCAGCGTCGGGATCATCCTCCAGGTCTTCCCAGCGGTACGGGATGCGATTGCGGCTCGCGAAGTCCCTCAGCAGGCGGGTCTCGGCTGAATAGCGGGAACCGATGATCCGGAGGCCGACGCCGAGTCCGGCGTGGATTTTGCGGCGAAGGATGAAGGCCCGCAGGATCAGATCCCCAATCGCCTGACTCTGGGCGACCGCCTCTTTGAGCCGGTCGTACGGAACCTCCAGGACGTCGACGTCGGTCTGGGCGACGGCGGTGACGTAGACCGCCTGCCCCGTCAGCATCGACAGGTCGCCCACGAAACGACCCCGCCCGTGGACGGCGATCACGCGCGACTCTCCGTCCGCATCCTCCTCCTGGACCACCCGGACCCGGCCGTCAAGCACGACGAACAGACCGCAGTCGCGGTCTCCCTCACGGAACAGCGTGGAGCCGTATGCCAGGCGCTTCCGTTCGCCGTACTGAGAAACCAGCAGGATCTGCTCGTCGGTGAGCCGGGGATACGCGCCGATGTTGTCTGGCGTCTCGGGCAGGTCGGGGAGCTGGAGCTCAGACGAACTGCTCGTCGGCATAACACCACCTCCAGCTCTCCCCCGGCTCGAGCGAACGCACGATGACGTGGCCAGTCGTGGCGGCGTGAGCGCGCGCGTGACGCATCGGGGAGGAGTCACAGCACAAAGCTTCGCCGCAGGTGAGACACTGCCGCAGGTGCACCCAGGGCGTGCCCAGGCGAAGGCACTCCTCACAGCCCGGGGTCGTAGGCGGCCCCACCCGCCGCACCAGCGGCAGGTGCGCGTCTCGGACTGTCCGGCCGAAGGCCGCGCTCACGGCTGGCCGTCCTCGCCTGACGGGTGATTCTCTCGTGTGCGCTCTTCCTCGTCCTGGGGCAGGTGCTGTGTGAGCCACGACCGCAGGGCGAGCGCTGGCGCGGCGCCGATCTGTTTGTCGATCACCAGGCCGTGGTGCATGAGGACCAGCGTCGGGATCGCCTGCACTCCGAACCGGCGGCTCACCTCCGGCGCCTCATCCGCGTTGACCTTGACAAGTTTCAACTTGCCGGCGAGTTCCGTTGCCAGTTGTTCCAGCGTTGGGCTGACCATGCGGCAGGGTCCACACCAGGGAGCCCAGACGTCGACGAGCACCGGTATGGTCGACTTGTCCGCCACGGTGCTGAAGTCCGCATCGGACGTGTCGACCATCCACGGAAGCGCTTCCCGGCAGTTCCCACAGCGGGGTGCTCCGTCGGCGGCGGCGCGCACTCGGTTCTTCGTACCGCAATTCGGACACACCACGACCCTCGCCGGGTGCGTCGCCATCACATTCACGCCGCTGCCTTCCTGTGCTTGTCCGGCTGCATCGGAACGACGGTGAGCTCGTCGTCCGCGAGATCGACCATGATCGTGGAGCCCTCAGGAAGGTCACCACGCAGGAGCGCACGCGCCACCCGGGTCTCCACCTCGCGTGAGATGTAACGCCGCAGCGGTCGAGCGCCGTACGCCGGGTCGAAGCCTTCCTCCGCCATGAACCGTCGAGCCCGTTCCGTGGCCTCGAGCTCGATGCGTTGCTCCGCCAGCCGCTCCCGCAACTCGTTGAGCTGGAGATCGACAATGCGCTCGATCTCAGTGAACGTCAACGGCTTGAACAGCACGATCTCGTCGATCCGGTTCAGGAACTCGGGCCGGAAGTGAGATCGCAGCGAACCCATCACGAGGGTGCGCGCCTCGGATTTCACCTCGCCGTCAGGGGTGACCCCCTCGAGCAGGTATTCCGACCCGATGTTGGAGGTCATGATGATGACGGTATTGCGGAAGTCGACGGTGCGACCATGGGAGTCGGTGAGACGCCCGTCGTCGAGCACCTGAAGCAAGATGTTGAAGACGTCGACGTGAGCTTTTTCAATCTCGTCGAGCAGGATCACCGAATAGTGCTTCCGCCGGACCGCCTCGGTCAGCTGCCCACCCTCCTCAAACCCGACATACCCGGGAGGCGCCCCGACGAGCCGGCTCACAGTGTGCCGCTCCTGGTACTCGCTCATGTCGATGCGGATGATGTTCTCCTCGCTGTCGAAGAGCGCTTGGGCGAGGGCCTTGGCGAGTTCGGTCTTGCCGACGCCCGTCGGGCCGAGGAAGATGAAGGAGCCGATCGGGCGGGTCGGGTTCTTGATGCCGGAGCGCGCTCGGACGACCGCGTCGGTCACTAACTGCACCGCTTCGTCTTGGCCGATCACCCGTTCGTGGAGTACCTCGTCGAGGCGGAGGATCTTCTCGCGCTCGCCCTCTTGGAGACGGTTCAGGGGGATACCGGTCCACCGGGCCACGATGGAGGCGATCTCGTCGGCCGTGACGATTTCACGGAGTAGTCGCCTTCCGCCCTGTTTGGTCTGGAGTCGTTCCTCGCCGGCGACGAGCCGACGCTCGAGTTCGGGCAGCTTCCCGTGGCGCAGGCTGGCGGCCCTGTTCAGGTCATATTCCCGCTCGGCCCGTTCGCTATCCAGGCGCACCTGTTCGATCTCCTGCCGGAGCGCCTGGACCTCGCGGAGCGCTTGGCGTTCCGCTTCCCACTGGGCGCGCATGGCGTCGGCCTCCGCCTTCAGGTCCGCAAGTTCCTTCCGTAGTTCTTCGAGGCGACGACGGCTGGCAGGGTCTGTCTCTTCGGCAAGTGCGGCACCTTCGATCTCCAGGCGAGTGACGCGCCGGGTGAGCTCGTCGAGCTCCGCCGGCATCGAGTCAATTTCCGTGCGTAGCATGGCACAGGCCTCGTCGACCAGGTCTATGGCTTTGTCGGGCAGGAACCGGTCCGAGATATAGCGGTGGCTCAGGGTCACCGCGGCCGCCAGAGCTCCGTCGTAGATCTTGACGCCATGGAAGACTTCAAATCGTTCTCGCAGCCCACGGAGAATCGACAGAGCGTCTTCGACGCTCGGTTCGTCGACGACGACCGGCTGGAATCGACGCTCGAGGGCCGCGTCCTTCTCGATGCTAGTGCGGTACTCGTCGAGCGTCGTGGCGCCGATCATGTGCAGTTCGCCGCGGGCCAGCATGGGCTTCAGCATCTGGCCCGCGTCCATCGCTCCTTCAGACGCGCCGGCCCCGACGACGGTGTGCAGCTCGTCGACGAACAGCAGAATCTTTCCTTCTGCAGCAAGAACCTCGTTGAGGACGGCCTTCAGCCGTTCCTCGAACTCGCCGCGATACTTCGCACCGGCAACCAGGGAACCCATGTCCAAAGCGAAAACGATTTTGTCGCGCAGCCCCTCTGGCACGTCACCGTTGTTGATCCGCTGCGCCAGACCCTCGACGATGGCGGTCTTCCCGACCCCGGGCTCACCGATCAGCACCGGGTTGTTCTTACTCTTTCGGGACAGGATCTGGACTGTACGACGGATTTCCGAGTCCCGGCCGATGACCGGCTCCAGCCGACCGGCGGCCGCCTCCGCGACCAGGTCGCGACCATACTTGGCGAGTGCTTCGTAGGTTCCTTCCGGGGTAGCGGACGTGACCCGCTGGGATCCCCTTACCGCGGTCAGCGTCTTCAGGAACGAGTCGCGCGTCACACCGTGCTGAGCAAGAATCCGACCGGCTGCCGAGCCGGATCCCTCTTCGAGGAGCGACACCACCAGATGCTCCACGGACACATAGTCGTCTTTGAGCCTGCGGGCTTCTTTGTCGGCTGCCTCGAGGAGACGGTTCAGCCGCTGAGTGACGTATACCTTCCCCGGCTCGGTTCCGGACCCCGTGACGCGTGGGCGTTTCTCGAGCTCGTTCGTCAGGTCTTCCCGCAGCTGGTCCACATCCGCCCCCGACCGGGCGAGGAGTGGCAACACCAATCCTTCGCTCTGCTCCAGCAGGGCGAGCAGCAGATGTTCGCCGTCTACCTCCTGATGGCCGAAACGGAGCGCCTTGGTTTGGGCGTCGTGCAGTGCTTCCTGCGACTTCTGGGTGAGTCTGTTCAGGTCCATGGAAATCCCCTATCTGAGCGCGAGCGCCGTTGTGATCTCTCGAGGTCGGCAATCCGGTCGAGCAGGTCCATCACCAGGCCGAGCGACGCGTAAGAAAGGTTGAGCCGCAGGTGCAGCCGCTGAACCGTCGCCATCTCCCGAACTTGGGACGGGGCGAACCAGAGGTTGCCCTCGGCGTCCCGGGTGATCTCGAGCAGCCCGAGCGTGACCAGTCGGCGAACGAGGTCTGGGTGCACACCGGTGACCTTGGCGTAGCTGTCAAGACTCAGGCGATAGGGGCGTGCCAGAGGCGAGTTCGTCCCGGAGGTCGGTTCGGTCATCGTGAGCTCCTCGGGTCGAAGCCGGACGCCTCGCCGAGCTTCTCGAACAGTTTGCGTTCCTCCGCGGAGGGCGAGGTGGGCACCTTGATCTGGGCTTCGGCGTACAGGTCTCCCGGCTTGCCCCCTTTGTTCGGCAGTCCGCGGCCCTTCAGCCGCAGCCGCCGGTGACTCGAGGTGCCGGCAGGTACCTTGACGGTGGCTGCACCGCCGGGAGTCTCGATGGAGAGCGACGTACCGAGCACCGCTTCCCACGGGGCGAGGGGCAGCATCACGTGCAGGTCACGGCCGTCCAGCCGATAGCGCGGATGCGATTCGATGCGAACGATGAGGTACAGATCACCCGCCGGGCCACCACCGGATCCCTGACCGCCCTGGGCGCGCAGCCGAATCCGCTGGCCGTCCACAACACCAGCGGGAATGACAACGTCTATCGTGCGCGGGCCGTCGGCGTCACGGAGCGACAACGTTCGCTGGGTCCCGGTGTATGCCTCCTCAACGGTCAGCTTCACCTCTGTTTCATGGTCGGAGCCGGAGACTGGTCCCCATCCACTTCGAGTGCGCCCGCGTGAGCCGAATATGCCACCGAGCAGGTCCTCCAGATCGACATTGTCGCCGGAACCGGAGTACTGAAAATCGCCAGAGGGACCGGCCCCGCCCCAGCCGCTCGACCGACCGCCACCCGCACCCGCACCCGCATAGTCGCGCGCCCGGCGGTAGGCGTCCGGGTCCACGTCGGCACCGACGCGCCGAAAATCCTCTCCGAACGCGTCGTATCGCTTGCGCTGATCGGGGTCGGAGAGCACGTCATATGCCTCGCTGAGCTCCTTGAACTTGTCTTCCGCGCCGGGATCCTTGTTCACGTCGGGGTGGAGTTTGCGGGCAAGTTTGCGGTAGGCCCGCTGGATCTCCGACTGATCGGCACCGCGGGAGACGCCGAGGATCTGGTAGGCGTCCCCGGTCATTACTCGCTCCTGGTCGCGACGACCACGGACGCCGGCCGCAGAATCTCACTGTCCGGACCGTAGCCCGGCCGGACGACGTGCGCGACGGTACCCGGTACGAGATCCTCACTGGCCATGGTGCTGACTGCTTCGTGATGCGCAGGGTCGAATGCCTTACCTGCGTCATCGTCGCGGCGGGGGTACCCCAGGTCAGCGAGCACCGAGAGGGCCTGCTGGTGCACGGCACGCACACCTTCGACGATCTGGTCGGGCTCGGAAGACGCGTGTTCGAGCGCCCGTTCGAGGTTGTCGAGGACGGGCAGCCAACGGGTAGCCACCGACGCCCGTTCCTGCCGGCGGGCGAGGATCACGTCCTTCGCGCACCGCTTGCGGAAGTTGTCCAGCTCGGCGGCGGTGCGGCGCCACGAGTCTTCGAGTTCCGCGATCTGCTTCGCGGCCTCGGCGGCGCTGACACCGGCGCTCTCGTCGGCGATCTGGGGATCGCGCTCTTCATCTCCGGACATGATGACGACGCTCAGTGTGCCGTGAACTCGGCGTCGATCACATCGTCGGCGTCGTCGCCGGGTCCGGCATCGCCGGACCCGGCCGATGGGCCTCCGGAGTCAGCGCTGCCCTGACTCCTGACCGAGGAGCTCAGGGCCTGCGCCATCTGGTGCAACTCGCCCGTGAGGGACCTCAGACGGTCGATCGGTGCCTGCTCGTCGAGAGCCTTGCGCGCGTCATTCGTCAGCATCTCCGCCCGGGCGCGGTCATGCTCCTGGACTGCATCCCCGGCCTCTGCGAGCTCGCGCTGTACCTGGTAGGCCACGGAGTCGAGTTCGTTCCGGGCGTCGACGAGCTCACGGAGCTGGGCGTCCTCGCTGCGGTGCGCCTCGGCATCCGAGACCATCCGCTCGACATCCTCCTGGTTCAGGGTCGACGTCTCGCTGATGGTGACCTGTTGCTCGGCGCCGGTGTCCTTGTCCTTCGCGGACACATGCAGGATGCCGTTGGCATCGATGTCGAAGGTCACCTCGATCTGGGGTTCGCCTCGAGGCGCCGGCCTGATGTTCTCGAGCCGGAATCGGGCGAGCGCGCGATTATCGCTGGCGAGTTCCCGTTCGCCCTGGAGGACCACCACGTCCACCGCTTGCTGGTTGTCCTCGGCTGTGCTGAAGACCTCAGTGCGGCGCGCCGGGATCGTGGTGTTGCGCTCGATGACCTTGGTCATCACCCCGCCCTGCGTTTCCAGCCCCAGGGAGAGCGGCGTGACATCCAGGAGCAGGACGTCCTTCACATCGCCCTTGATGATCGCCGCCTGGACGGCCGCGCCGAGCGCGACGACCTCGTCCGGGTTGACGGTCATGTTGGGATCCTTGCCACCGGTCATCCGACGCACCAGATTCTGCACCGCTGGAATGCGTGTGGAACCGCCGACGAGGATGACCTCATCGATGTCATCCGGGGTAGCCTTCCCATCCTCCAGGGCCTGCTTCACCGGACCCATGCAGCGTTCGACGAGATCCGCGGTGAGTTGTTCGAACGTCGAGCGCATTAGGTTCACGTTGAGGTGTTTGGGCCCAGAGGCATCCGCGGTGACGAAAGGCAGGTTCACCGCCGTCTGGGTAACCGACGACAGTTCGACCTTGGCTTTCTCAGCCGCCTCGAACAGGCGCTGCAGCGCTTGGGGATCTTGCCGCAGGTCGACGCCGACATCCTTCTTGAACTCGTCGGCGAGGTAGTCGACGATGCGCCGGTCGAAATCGTCCCCTCCGAGGTGGGTGTCGCCCGCCGTGGACCGGACCTCCACGACGCCCTCACCGACGGTGAGGAGGCTGACATCGAAAGTTCCACCGCCGAGGTCGAAGACGAGAATGGTCTCATTCTCGAGTTTCTCCATCCCGTATGCCAGTGCTGCGGCGGTGGGTTCGTTGATGATGCGGAGAACCTCGAGCCCTGCGATCTTGCCGGCGTCTTTGGTGGCCTGTCGCTGGGCATCATTGAAGTGCGCCGGCACCGTGATCACGGCTTCGGTGACCCGCTCCCCTAGCGCCTTGCTTGCGTCCTCAGTCAGCTTGCGCAGAATCTGCGCCGAAATTTCCTCAGGCGCGTAGAGCTTGCCGTGGACCGAGAATCGCACTGCCCCGTCCGGTCCGGCCACGACGTCGTATGAGACGGCGTTGAGCTCGCTCTGCACCTCGTCGTAATTTCGACCGACGAAACGCTTGGCCGAGTAGATCGTGCCCTTCGGGTTGAGGATCGCCTGTCGCCGGGCCATCTGTCCCACGAGTCGTTCACCGTTCTCGAGGAAGGCGACGACAGACGGGGTAGTCCTGTTTCCCTCGGTATTCGCGATGACCTGGGGCTGGCCGCCCTCCATCGCGGCGATGACCGAATTGGTTGTTCCCAGATCGATACCCACGGACCTGCCCATGACAATGCTCCTTCGCTCGATGCCTTCCTTCGCGATGGTGTCACTGTGCGCGACCAGCGGCATCCCGTAAACAGGTGACATGTCGTGCCGATCCCGTCTCATCGACGAGCGGCGCAAGGCGCTCCAGCCGTCAGGCGGACGGCGAGCCGTGGTGGAAGGAGACTACGGCGAGTTCGACCCGAGTGTGAATGCCGAGCTTTTGGTAGATGTGCTTGAGGTGCGCGTCGACCGTATGGTGCGACACGGTCAGTTCGTCGGCCGTGGCACGGTTTGTCATGCCTGCGCCCACGAGTTCGGCGACCCGGACCTCAGCGTCAGTGAGGGACCGCCACTGGTCGCCCCCGTCTATGTAACGGGTGAGCGGCCTGGCAAGGGGATAACGCGGGACGGTGTCGGTCGCCGGCGCCGGATAGTCGGGTGGGGCAAGGCTATGGCGGTTGTGGAGCACTGTGCCGTCGAGCAGCACCATGGAGTGGATCTTCAGTACGCTGGCGAGAATGCTCGCCGAGAAGCGCTGTACGTCGTACATACAGAGGAAGACGGTGGGCAGTTCGGCGAGTATGTGAATGACGGCAGTCTCGTAAATGGAGACTTCCCGCGCGCCGGACTCATGCACCCCCCGGGACATCTGTCCGGCGGCGCGCAAAAGTGGGAACGCGTGGTCGGTGGGCGAGCCTGAGTGGGCGACGAGGGGTGAAAACGACTGCTGGGGGGAGAATTCGCGGGTCCGAAGGTACGCGTCGGGCGCTGAGTAGACATCGAGGTGTTGACGCCTGTCGCTGAGTCCCGCCGGTGGGTACACCCTCTGTCGAATGCTCGCCGACTCGAGTTCGTCGATGAGGCAGGCGCATTGGTCGCCGTGACGAAGGCCCTCCTGCATGAACGACACCAGCAGCCGGTCTCTCTCGACGGGTCCCGAGAAAAGGGCGCAGACGTGGATCCCCGGATGAATCTCGCCGACCCCAGGGATTCCCATGAGCAGGTCGTTCACCGGAGAACCGCCTTCTCGTGGCCCCGTTTTGTTATCCATACGTCGTCTTTTGCTAACGATACGTCGTCGTGAGGTCGCGGTCTACGCGGTGGAGTGTCAAGTCGACTATTCGCACGGCGTGTTGCGCCATCTCAGTTCCGCTCGTTCGCGAGCCGTGCGCGGCGCTCTTCCTCGCGCTTGGAGTACGCGGCCGCGCGGATCGCCTCGTCCGACTCCAGGCCGGTCCCCAGGGCACCGCCGAGCGTCGCCGCCGATGCGACGAACCAAGTAAGCACGAACAGGTCACCGGAGCCGACGGATGTTTTGAGGTAGCCGCCCATCACATCCGTATCTAGGACAAACAGCGCCCAGGCCAGATTCACGACATACAACGCCAGATAGCAGATGAGCACCCCGATGGTCAGGGTCGCCAGAGTAGAAGTGTTGTAGAGGCGGGACCTTTCTTTGGCCTCGATGGAGTTGTCGTCGGGGCGGTCCCAGAGGCGGCCATCGATTACGATCCACGCGACCACGATCCCTACGGAGACGACCGTCGCGACAGCGAGGCGCCACCACGACAAGGAGCTGGCCAGTAGCCACACTGTGGAATTGATCGTGGCGACGGCTCCGGTTGCCAGTGCCGCTACGAGCGCGGACTTGAGCCCGGGCACTAGCAGCCAGGGACGGTTGGCGAGCACCATGCCGAACAGCACCCGCCCCCGACCGCTGAGACCGGGGAGGGACACACGCTGCTCATCAGGCGAGGTGGGTTCTGCCATTCCACTGACGAGGCCGCGCACTGCGTGCCGCGCGCGTGCGTTGACACGCAGACCGCCGAGCGCGGGGAGCGACAGCACAGCGGTGCGTCGCTGCGGGTCGATTGCGGCCAGCAAGTACCGACCGTTGTCGTCGCGAAGGGGAAGCTCGGTTACCCCGATGACGAGGTCCCACTCGCGCTGTTGGGCACGTTCCCGCAGCCGGGACAGTGCGGTATCGACATCCTCATACCCGAGGGTGAACGGTTCGCTCACCACCTCGATATCCCAGCCATGGCGATCATCGTCATCCAGCGGGCCGAGGTCACCCATCGCGCGCGCAATCTTGGTTGGCGAGGCCGGGTCAGCCACGAGACCCACGCGGATCGGCTTCATCTCCGCAGCCTACACATAGAGCCGAGAACCAGACCGGTATTTTTTCGATACGCACGTGGCGGGGGAACCACTTACCTTCCCTCGCGACCTGGGCCCAGGGCACTCCAGATTCTCGGTGCACGGGACTGTGCGCCCGACACAGCAGCGATGAGTGCTCCCACGACGATTCGTGCTGTACACGCGCTAGCGGCGAGATCCGGTCGCAATGGGCCACACTGACCGAGGATGAAATTCAACGCATCCGATCACACGACCTGCGCCGGTTGCACGGCGGAAAGTCTGACAACCGTCGCCTCGGCCAGACGGCGGCACGGAAACTGCGCGCCCGCATTTGAGGGAGGTCAGAGCATTTCCAGCGGCTCCTTGCTAGACGGCGGTGGGAAGATCTGGTCGAGCTGTTTCAGCTCGTCGGTACTGAAGCTGATCTCTATCGCGGCGCGATTCTCCGCCACCCGTGCCGGAGTGGAGGCTTTCACGATGGCAAAGACGTCGGGAAGTCTAAGCACCCAGGCCAGCGCCAACTGAGCTGGGGTTACTTCCTTTGCGCCGGCCATGTCGCGGACCGTGGGGTGTTCGAGCAATCGGCCGTGGTCGACCGGGGAGTAGGCCATCAACGGAATCCCAGCCTGGCGGCATCGCGGAAGAAGGTCGTACTCAGGTCCGCGGCGGGCGAGGTTGTAGAGCACCTGATCGGTCTGCGCCCGCGCTCCGCCCGGCACCGAGGCCAGTTGGTCGAGGTCATCGGTGTCGAAATTGCTGACGCCCCAACTGCGTATCAGCCCCGCCTGCACTAGTTCTTCGAACCCCGCCACCGTTTCGGCCAGCGGCACTCGTCCGCGCCAGTGCAGCAGGTACATGTCGAGGTAGTCGGTGCCCAACCGCCGCAGACTGGCCTGGCAGGCTTCCACCGTCCCCCGTCGTGTGGCGTGGCTGGGCACGACCTTGCTGACGAGGTAGATACTGTCTCGCTGTCCCGCGATAGCCTCACTGACGAGCTCCTCGGCGGCGCCGTCGCCGTACATCTCGGCAGTGTCGATCAGCGTCAAGCCGTTCTCGATGCCTGTGCGCAGGGCGGCTAACTCAGTCGGGCGCCGGTCGGGTCGCTCGCCCATGAACCAGGTGCCCAGACCCAGGGCCGGAACGGTGCCTGCGTCGGGCAGAGACACGGCACGGATCGTTGGTGTACTCATGCGCCGGTACCTCCGGGGTGTGGCGGATCTGAGACTGCAAGAGAGCGCTTCCGATGACTTAGTCGAGGCGAGTGCGAGTTCGGCGGCGTCGTCATGGCCTGCGCAGGAGGGCGGGTGCCGCGTGAGGCGCTCATGCTTCCGCCGTGGATCAGGTCGGGTCCGGAGCCAAGGCCTTGCTGGTCGGCAGTGAGGGCGTTGGTGATGTCGCTGTCGTTGTCGAAGGACCGTTGCACGTCGAGGGTCAGCAGGTCGAGCTGCCGGTTGAGTTCGGGCTGGCGAGGCGCGGGGGCGACGGTTTGGAGGTCTTCCAGCGCTGCACGGAGCCGGCGGGCGACCTGTGGGGAGCCGGCTCCGGCGATGCGGATCTCGTCGAAGGCGAGGCGGACGTATCCGGTCCAGTCCAGGGCGGGGGTGACGAGGCGCAACGTCCCGAGCTTGTCGTGGTGCTCTCCGGCGGGAATTGTGCGGGTGGCGAGTTGGCGCAGCGCGTCGTGCAGCCGGTCGACTGCCTGCACCGTCGTGGTGGGGTCGCTGAACGGGTCGCTGACGCCGCGTTCGGCGATGTCCACGAGCTGACGGAATCCGTACGCTGGGTCGTCGCGGTAGGAGCGTTCGTCTCCGAGAACCACCAGGCTGGCGATGTGCGGGGCGTCCACACGGACGTGGTCGTTGCCGTCGATGAGCAGCAGCGGTGCGTTGGCGCAGACGAAGTCGCCCATTGCGGGGACCAGGCGCAGCGTGCAGCCGGCGTCGGTGGCGGCCGCGACCAGGCCCGGGACGTCGATCTGGACGACGACCCCCGGCTTGTGGGCGAGGATCACTCGCGGGTCCGGGTCGGCGGGAGCCGTGGGATTGGCGGGGTAGGCGCGGTTCAGTTCCTCGTGCAGGTGGTCACCGACCAGGTCTATCAGGCCGGCGACCCGGAGGGTTTGCCCGGCGTGGTGCACGTAGAGCACGAGGGCGACGATGCTGGCCAGCATGAGCAGGTAGGCGAGCAGCATGGTCAGCCCGGGCACGTGGCCGCCGTCGGCGGAGTCGTCCACTTGTGGGATCGCGAGCAGGGCGTAAACGAGAGTGGCCGCGAAGAGGCCGTGGGTGTACTGGCTGAGGCGGTCGTGCAGCAGCGCCCGGACGATCCGTGGCGAGAATTGTCCCATCGCCAGTTGCACGGCGACGGTGATGACGGTGAGTACCAGCGTGATCAGCGTGACGAGCGATGTGACGATTGTGCTCAGTACGGTCTGTGCGGCGCTGGGGGTGCCCGTCAACCAACTCGGGACCAGTGCGTTGCCGGTGGCTCGGTCGATAGTGGCGGCGCCGATGCAGAGGCCGGCGCCGCCGATCATGCACAGCAGCGGCACCAGCCACAGGCTGTCCCGCAGAGCAAGCAGAACCTTCTGCATCGTCGCCGGGGTCCTTCCGGACGGCCGGGACCGTCGGCCCGGCCGCCGTGCCGGCATGTCGAGGGCAGGCTGAATCATGTCGGGGAGCTGGTTGCCCCGTTGGGCTGGAACACGGCCCGGACGCAGCCGTCCTTCTTGTTCTTGAACATCTGATAGCCCTGCGGGCCTTGGTCCAGCGGCATCACGTGGGTGGCGAGGTGTTCGGTGCTCAGTTCTCCGTTGGCGATGTGCTGCAGGATTCGGGGGATGTAGCGGTGTCCGTGTTGTTGCGCCCCGCGGACGGTCATGCTCTTATTCATGATCGCGCCGACGGGAAACTTGTCCACGACCCCGCCGAAAACTCCGAGGATGAACATGTTGCCGCCCTTGCGGCAGGCGTAGATGGCTTCGCGGAGTGCGGTGGGCCGATCGGATTGCAGCCGCAGCTGCTGCTTCACCTGGTCGTACAGGTACGACGGTCCGGTGCCGTGCGCTTCCATGCCGACGGCCTCGATGACGACGTCCGGGCCGCGGCCGCCGGTGCGCTCCTTCAGCTCGGCGACGATGTTGTCGTCGGTGTAGTCCAAGGTCTCAGCGCCGATGTGCTGGCGTACCTGCTGGAGGCGTTCGGGGAGCCTGTCGATGACGATCACTTGCTCGGCGCCCATGAGCATCGCGCCGCGGGCGGCCATCTGACCCACTCCGCCGGCCCCCCAGACTGCGACGGTGTCGCCTGGGGTGATGCCAGCGCCGTCGGCGCCGGTCCATCCGGTGGGGGCGGCGTCGGAGGCGAACAGTGCCGCCATGTCGGACACCTCGTCCGGGACGGCGAACGCGCCCTGGTCGGCGTAGGGAACCCGGACGTACTCGGCGTGGCTGCCGGCGAACCCGCCCAGCATGTGGCTGTAGGCGAAGCAGCCGCCGATCGCGCTGCCCCACATTCCCTCGGTCAGTGCCGGGTTGGGGTTGCCGTTGTCGCAGAGCGAGAACAGCTGCTGCGAGCAGTACCAGCACTGCCCGCAGGCGATAAACGAGCACACCGTGACCCGGTCCCCGATGGTGTGTCTGCGGACGGCGTTGCCGACTTCTACGACCTCGCCCATGAACTCGTGGCCGAGCACATCCCCGGCGCGCATGCCCGGGATGTAGCCGCCGAGCAAATGCAGGTCGGATCCGCAGGTCGTGGTCAACCGCACCTTGACGATGATGTCCCGGTCGTTGAGGATGGTTGGGTCATCGACCGTCTCGACGGCGGTCTTGTTGATTCCAGTCCAGCACAGAGCTTTCACAGCACTCCCTCCCCTGGCGCGCGTTCGGTGGCGAATTCGACGAGTTTGCCGGCCGGGGTCGGGGGGCGGTGCCCGTGCGGGGCCGGGTCGACGCGCAACACCTCTCCGACCTCGATCAGCTGCTTTGCTTCACGCAAGGCCGCTCGGACCCGCTGGCGTGGGTCGTCACCGGACAGCCGGGCGGCCGCGGACACGGCCCCAGTCGGTTCGGGGTTGCGCAGCCGGGCACGCAGCTCGCTGCCCTTGCCGCCCGGTGCAGGCCGCACCTCCACCTCGACCAGGTCGCCGAGCTCGGCCAGCGGCCGGGGAAGTTGGTCCTCAGGCATGACGTCTGCGGGCCCGCGGTTGATAGTCACCGCCCGCCACCTCGGTTCAGTCGATTCGCGGGCACCTGCGGCCGGCCGGCGGCGCAGCTGTCTAGCGACCGCGAACGCGCCTGCTCCGACCACCAACACCCCCACCACGCCGGTTCTGGGACGAGTCACCGGGCACCACCGGCGGCAGCGAACGCTTCCACGATCGCTTCGCAGAACGCGGGCAGGTCCTCGGGGGACCTGCTGGTGATGAGATTGCCGTCGATGGCGACCTCCTCGTCGACCACGGTGGCTCCGGCGTTGCGCAGGTCGGTGCGGATGCTGGGGAACGACGTCAGGGTCCGGCCGGACACGACGCCCGCTTCCAGGAGCGTCCAGGGGCCATGGCAGATCGAGGCGACGGGTTTGCCCGACGCCACGAAGTCGCGCACGAAGTCCACCGCTGCTTGGTCGACGCGCAGCTTGTCGGGGTTGACCGTTCCGCCCGGCAGCAGCAGTGCGTCGTAGTCCTCAACCGCAGCGGAACGCACCAGCGCGTCGACGTCGAACGTGCCGGCCGCATCGAGGTCGTTGTTGCGCGCCTGGATCTGCCCGTCGTGCAGCGAGAGCAGTTCGGTGACCGCGCCGGCCTCATCCAGCGCCTGCCGGGGTTGTTCCAGTTCGACGCGTTCCACTCCGTCTGCGGCCAGGATCGCCACCCGCTTGCCGTTCAGTTCGTTTGCCATGATTTCTCCGTTGTTCGTGGGGGGACGGCCGCAGCTGAGCGCGACCGGAGGGTGCAGGGCGCTATCGAAGCGGTGCGTTGGGCGGCCGATTTATCCGCCGCTCCGCATCAGCACCCCGACGAGTCCCTGCCTGTCAGGCGGCGGCCCGAGTCGGGTTGAGCACGACCTTGGTCCAACCGTCGTTGCGCTCATCGAAGTTCAGGTAGGCCTTGGGCGCCTCCTCGAGCGGCAGATTGTGGGACACGATCCACGACGGCGTGGCCTTGCCCGCCGCGACGAGGTCCCGCAACCGCCGGTTGTACTTCTTCACCGGGCACTGCCCGCTGCCGAGCGTCTGGCCCTTGAACCAGTGCAGACCGTAGTCGAAGGCAATCTCGCCCTGCTTGGCCAACTTGTCCGCGCCTCCCGGGTCCTGCGGGACGTACACCCCGACCGAACCGATGCCGCCCGTGAACCGCACCGACTTCACCAGGTTGTTCAGCGTCATGTTCGGACGCTCGGTGCCTTCCGGGTCGTGAGCTTGGTAGCCGACACACTCACAACCGCGGTCGGCGCCCAGACCCATCGTCTCCTCGAGAACGAACTGGACAGGGTCGACCTTGGAATCGTCGATCGCAATTGCGCCGATCTGCTCAGCGAGCCGCAACCGATCCGGGTGGCGGTCAACGACCATCACCTTTGAAGCGCCCTTGATCGTCGCCGACAGCGCCGCCATCAGCCCGACGGGACCAGAGCCGTAGATCACCACCGAGTCGCCCGGGACAACGCCTGCCAGCTCGGTGGCGTGGTAGCCGGTAGGGAAGATGTCCGCGACCATCACGTAGTCGTTCTCCTTGTCGACCGAGTCCTCACCGAGCCGCAGACAGTTGTGATCGCCGTACGGCACACGCAACAACTCCGCCTGCCCGCCCTGCCACGGACCCATGTCGGCGAACCCGTACGCGGCGCCGGCCAGGTGCGGATCCGGTTGCGTGGTCAGGCAGTAGTTCGTGAACCCTCGCTCACAGTTCTTGCAGAACCCGCACGAAACATTGAACGGCAGCACTACCCGCTCACCGACTTTGACCTTGTCCACGCCGTCGCCGACCTCGATGACTTCGCCCAAGTTCTCGTGCCCGAACGTGCGACCGGTCTCAAAGTCGGTGCGTCCCTCATACATGTGCAGGTCCGAGCCGCAGATGTTGGTGGCGGTGATGCGCACCAGCACGTCCGTGGGTCGTTCGATCTTCGCGTCCGGCACGTCTTTCACACTGACCTGCCGCGGTCCGTCGTACACCACTGCCTTCATTTCAGCTCCCGTCTAAGTCCCCTCCCCCCATCTGGGGGGCATCCGCAGTACGATTGCCACGTACCGTGGCCTCTGAAGCGCCAGTCAACCCCCAATCCGCGCCGCGGCGCATCGGCAGAACGACCGACACGGCCAGCTGGCGCAGCGGCAGATACAGCGGGTGCCATGCACCGACCAGCAGACGCAGGACCGATCTCCGTCGAGGTCTCCCACATCGCCGCCACCCGGGATAGCCCGGCCGAACACGCTGCAGCGCTGCTGGAGCCGCTCCATCAGCTGCTGCCGTTCGACGGGGCGTGGCTCGCGCTCCGCGACGAGGTCGCCCGCGGACACCACTCGCTGGTCAGCACCGGCTGGGACAACCGCACCGCCGCATACCTGGACGGGCCGGTAGTGGTCGACGAGATCGAACTACTAGGGATGACCCGGTCCCACACCCCGCTGCGGGTCGCGGACCTCTCTACACCGATCAGCGAACTGCGGTCGTGGGCCGAGTGCCTCTCACCGGCCGGCTTCCGCGAAGGCCTCGGCATGTGCCTGTTCGCCGCCGACGGCCGGCTCCTCGGCTTCCTCGGCCTGTTCACCGGCAGTCCCACCGTCCCAGCGCCCGCCGACCGAGACCTGCTCGCCGCCCTCGGGCCGGCGCTGGGCCGCGCCATCGACCCCCTCCGATCGGCCACCGCAGCCGCGCAGTTCGTCCACGCCGCCACGGCTGGCGTGATTCTCACCCTGTCACCAGACGTTCTGGCTCTGCCCGGGCTGCCCGACCACGCCGCGCTGCGTCCCGGCTCACCCGTACTGGTTGCCGCCCGCGAGACGCTCGACGGTCCGCAGACCTCGTTCCTAGCCCCCGCGCCAACAGAGCCCGGCGGCTACCTGCGCGTCACCGTCCTGGATGTGCCCGACGACGCCCCACGCCACCTCACCGCGATCGTCGTGCTGTCCCCGAGCCACGACCTGCAGGGATTGACGCACCGCGAGTTCGAAGTCCTCGGCCTGCTGATCGCCGGCTACCACAACGCCCCAGCCGCCCGACGCCTCAACGTCACCCCACGCACCGTCGCCACCCACATCGAACACATCCTCATCAAACTCGACGCCGACACCCGAGCCCTCGCCGCCGTCCGCGCCCAACGACGCGGGCTGTACATCCCACCCGCACTTCTGGCGCACCCGGGCAGCGCATAGTGAATGGCCCAACATGGCCCGACGCCGCAATCCCGTCGGGCTCGTCAACCGAACTCGCCTCCCCTTGATGGTTGGGGAGGGCGGCGCGGGGAGATCGCGAGCAGCGAGGGCGGCTAGCCCGGGACCTTCTCGGCGAGAATGTCGATCTTCTCGATCTGCGGTTCGGAGAACAGGACTCCGGTGTTCGGCCCGAGTGCTTGGCCGACACCCCCGGCGAGGTGGGCATCGCGCGCTTCGTCATCGGGGAAGACGTCGTACACGCCGAAGGTCGACGGGCCGAACTGGATGGCGAACCAGGCGACGGTGCCCGGCTCATCCATCACGATCGCACGTGCATTCTTGAGGAAGTCGGACAGTTCTAACTCCTTGCCCGGCAGGGCCTCGAGACGCACCAAGAGGGCTTTGGTCAACATGGACGGACTCCTTCACTGCGATCAGTGCGGCCGCGGAAGGACCAGCCACCACCTCAACGTACTCCCGTTAGCGAGCCGTGAACAGGGAGGTGCTGAGCGCCTGGTCAGGCGCTTGGAAGCCGCGCCTCACGCGCAGCTCGAAGATGGGCGAGATGGAGTGGAGCGATCGCCGTGAGTGCCGCTCCACGCGAAAAGCTCGATTGCACCCGACGCCCCCGCTGGTGCGTCGCGCGGAACGCGCGCGCTTCAGCCGCGATGGCACTTGCTCGCAACCGGCGACGCAGAAAACGCGGCGACCGTGACCTATGACATCTGGCACAGCCTGCCCGCTGACGACGACGGAGCGAGGAACTAGCTCGGTATGAGCTCGAGGTGTCGCGTCGGCGCGACATCGACCCATCCACCGGACCGCGCAGAGGCAATCACTGCCTCCGTCAACGCGGCGGCGCGTACTCCGTCGCTGAAGGTGGGCAGTCCCGGGACCTGCTGCCCTTCGATCGTCCTCGTGACGTCACGCATGAAGAGGGAGAAGCAGTCTTGATAGCCCTGCGGATGTCCGGAAGGTACCGTCACATAGGACTTCGCTGCCTCATGGCTCAGCGTCTCCTGCCCCTTCGGGAGCACCGAGACTCCGCCCGTTGAACCGGTCCACAGTCCCACTCCGTCGAGGACCCCGACATCCTCTGGGCGTTCGAGTTCTACCCCTACGACGCATCTTTTGATGCGTCACTACTCCAACCCAGCCTTGGACGACGGACACCAGAAAGTCATGGACCTTCTCGCCGAAAACGTGGAGAACTGGGGCGTGCGCGAACACGTCCGTATCGTGTCCTCCAGCTAGAACACCCTGCCTGCTGTCAGGCGCCCAGACCATGGGTGCCTGACAGCGCGACCACCTCAAGCACTCTCGACCAAAGAGCCGACCCCTGAATCGTGAACTAGAGGGCTAGGGATCTGAGGTGGAGGAACACCGCACTGCGTCCGACACGCCTTTGAGCGTCAAACTGTCGACCAACACAGAAAAACGGCCATTTCGTCATCCTTTCGGATTCTGAAATGGCCGTTTGACCTGCTATTTTTCTGTGGATCCAAGGGGATTCGAACCCCTGACCCCCTGCATGCCATGCAGGTGCGCTACCGGGCTGCGCCATGGACCCATTTGTGTTGCTTTGCCTTTCCGATCGCTCGAAAAGGCAACTTGTAAAGATTACTACATAACTCGAGCACTCCAAACCGCACCGACGCATTTCGGAAACAATCTCGGGGCAAACTTGTCGAATGACCCCGAAACCGATCACCGTCTCCGTCACTCGAACGGTCGCTCCGGAACGTGCGAAAGAGGCGGCCGCGTGGGCCAGGGCCGGGCAGGAGTTGGCGAGCTCGAGCCCGGGATACCTGGGGTCCGGATGGATTCGCCCCGACCCCGAGTCATCCGAATGGCACATGCTCTACCGTTTCGCCGACGAGGCGAGCCTGACGACGTGGGAAAATTCTCCGGAGCGCGCCTGGTGGGTGGAAAGCGCGGTCGGTCTGGTCGAGCACTCCCCCGGCCTGCGCCGCACCGGCATCGAGGGCTGGTTCGACGAACCGACGTCGGTCGAGGTGATCGCGCACGCCGCCCCGACTCCCCCGCGCTGGAAGCAGGCCGTGGCGATCTTCGTGGGCTTCCTGCCACTGAGCCTGCTCGCCAACTGGCTGCTGTCGTTCGTCAGCGGCGACTGGCCGCTCCCCCTGCGTGTTCTCGTGCTCACGGTGACCGTGACGCCGATCATGACCTATTTCGCGCTTCCAGCGGTCACCAGGGCGCTGCGGCCGTGGCTGCTCGGCACCCGCGCTCGGAGGTAATACCCAGCGTTCTGGATAGTGTGGAGTGATGACTCAGTTACTGAGAACATCACACATTGCCGGGCTAGCTCTCGCGGGGGCCGCTCTCGTGACACTCGCCGGATGCACACCGGGCACGGTGACCGGCCCGACGCCCACCCCGACCCCGACTCCCGACGGTTCCGAGGGCCTGCCCATCAGCGTCGACGACATCCCGACGTGGGCGCGCGAGGCCGTGCCGACCGGCGGCGATGCCGGATATGTCGGCGGCTACTCGGGCTGGCTCAGCCAACAGACGGGCGGCGGCATGACGTCGTTCGACCAGTCGATGCTGCCCGGCGACTACACGGTGACGGCGGCCTGCAACGGCGAGTCGTTCGTGCAGCTCACGCTGTCGTCGATCGACGGCACCGAGCTCACCACCCAGTCGATCGACTGCGCCAACGCCACCACACGCACCTTCCCGCTCACGGTTCCCGTCGAGGGACTGCACACCGACCTCGAGTTGAAGTCCGACCCCGTGATCTACGCGGTCGCGTTCCAAACCGGTTTCTAAACGACGGATGCCCGCCCCGCCGAAGCGGGACGGGCATCCGTCGTGAAAAAGGAGACTACTTCGTGACGGGCACGACGAGGCCGCCCCAGGTCTCGTTGATGTAGTCGGCGGTCTCCGACGAGGTCAGCAGCTCGTAGAGCTTGGTGACGCGGGGGTCGTCCTGCAGGGCCTCGGTCGTCGCGAGCACGTTGACGTACGGGCTGTCGGAACCCTCGATGAGGATGGCGTCGTCGGCGGTGAGGCCGGCGGGCAGCGCGAACGAGATGGTGACGAACGCGGTGTCGACGTCGGGCACCGACTGCGCCAGGGTGGCGTTCTCGATCTCGACGAAATCGAAGTCCTGGGGGTTGTCGGTGATGTCGGCGAGCGTGGTGGGCTCGTCGGTGGTCTCGATCAGGCCCTCGGCCGCGAGGATCTTGAGCGCGCGACCCTCGTTGGTCGGGTCGTTCGGGATCGCGATCTTCGCGCCCTTCTTGAGGTCGTCGAGGCTGTCGATCTTGTCGCTGTAGAAAGCGGCGCTCGGCAGATATGCTTCGCCGACGCTGACGAGGGAGTCGTTGGACGCCTCGTTGTAGGTGGCCAGGAAGTTCGCGTTCTGGAACAGGTTGGCGTCGGTTGATCCGTCGCTCACCGACAGGTTCGGGGTGTTGTAGTCGGTGAAGGGCACGAACTCGATGTTGAGTCCGGCGTCGGCTGCGAGGTTGTCCTGCACCCAGGTGAGGATGTCGCCGGCGGGAGTCTGCAGGGCGCCGACCTTGATCGTGCCGAGGTCGGTCACGTCGGGGTTGGTCGCGGCGGGCTCGCTCGAGGCGCAGGCCGACAGGCCGATCGACAGCACGGCGATGGCAGCGGCGGCACCAGCAAGGCGCGCGCTACGGAAGTTGATACGCATGTGATTCTCTTCTCTTGGTTGTGTTCGGTGATGCAAACGCGGCCGTGATGCTGACTTCGGCCGCAGGGGAAACTATTGGGAGTTCGCGGCGATCGATTGCAGGTCGACCTTGTCGGCGACCGCCTTCGCGCGGCCGGAGTCCGACGAGGTGCGGGCGAACTTCTTGGCGAAGTGCGTCGCGATGGCCGCGAGCGACTGCACGATGATGAAGATGATGATGATGACCGCCACGATGTGGATGGTCGAGTAGCGCTGGTAGCCGTAGCGGAACGCGACGTCGCCGAGTCCGCCGCCGGCCACGGTTCCGACCATGGCCGAGAAGTTGATGATGGATGTCACGGTCGTGGCGAGTCCGAGCAGCATGCTCGGCAACGCCTCGGGCACGAGCACCTTGCGCACGATCTGCCAGCGGGTGGCGCCGAGCGAGTTGGCGGCCTCGGTAAGCCCGGGGTCGATCTCTTTCAGCGCGATCTCGACCATGCGGGCGAAGAACGGGATGGCGACGAGCGACAGCGGCACGATGGCGGCCGTCGACCCGATGAAGGTTCCGATGATCAGCCGCGTGAACGGGATCACCGCGATCATCAGAATGATGAACGGGATCGAGCGACCCAGGTTGACGATGAAGTCGAGCACACGGTTGATGATGCGTCCCGCGGTGCGCGAGCCGAACGGGCTGGCGAACAGGCCGCCGCGTTCGGTGCCGACGAGCAGGATGCCCAGGGGCAGTCCGACGATGATCGTCACAACCAGCGCGATGGAGACCATGTAGAGGGTCTGTCCGGTGCCGACGATGAGCACATCGACCAGGTCGCTCCAGAACTTCGGATCGGAGGTGTCGTTCATGCTGCGTCTCCTACGATTTCGACCAGCAGGCCCTGCGCGCGCAGGTCGGCGATCGCCGCCGCGTTCGTCTCGGTGCTGCCGGGGAGCTCTAGCCGGGTACGTCCGGCCTGGTTGCCCGCGATGGTCTCGATGGTGGCACCGAGGATGCTGACATCGATCGAGTGGTCGCGCGCGAGCTGGGCGATCACGGGTCGGTCGGCCGATCCGCCGCTGAAGGTGATGTCGACGACCGTTCCTGTGGAGCCGGCGGGGATCTCGCCGAGCGGGAAGAGCTCGTGCGCGAGGCGGGAGCCCGGGGTCGAAATGAGTTCGACCAGCTTGCCCTGCTCGGCGATGCGCCCGCCTTCGATGAGGGCCGCGGAATCGCAGATCGCCTTCACGACGTCCATCTCGTGCGTGATGAGCAGCACGGTGAGGCCGAGTTCCCTGTTGATCGTCTTCAACAGTTCGAGGATCGAGCGGGTGGTCTCAGGGTCGAGAGCGCTCGTGGCCTCGTCGGAGAGCAACACGCTCGGACGACCGGCGAGCGACCGGGCGATACCGATGCGCTGCTTCTGGCCACCCGAGAGCTGCGCAGGGTAGGCGTTCGCCTTCTCGGAGAGACCCACCAACTCGAGGATCTCGCCGGCGCGCGTGCGGCGTTCGCGGCCGTCGACTCCGATGACCTCGAGCGCGAGCTCGACGTTTCCGCGCACCGTGCGGCTGGAGAGCAGGTTGAAGTGCTGGAAGATCATGCCGATGCCCTGACGCGCGATACGCAGGTCGCGTTCGCCGAGGCTCGTGATGACGCGACCGTCGACCGTGATCGTGCCGGAGTCCGGGCGCTCCAGCAGGTTGACGGTGCGGATGAGCGTGCTCTTGCCGGCACCGCTCTGCCCGACGACGCCGTAGATCTCGCCGCGGCCGACCTCGAGACTGACGTCGTCGAGGGCGACGGTGCGGCCGGCACCGGCCCCGAAGGACTTGCTGACGTGGCTGATGGAGATCATGCGGTACCCGGGTTCGTGCGCGACGGAAAAGACGTCACGCATCTTCGAGCGACGGAAGGCTCATTGTTGCGTGGCTTACACGCCACGACCAAGTCGTGTTACGCCGTGTGTCGAACCGCGTAACGTTCGGTAAACCGGCTGGTTACTCGGCGCTCTCGGCCACGGTCTCCGACGCGGGCTCGTCGACGACGACAGCCGCTCCGGCTACGTCGAGGGGGATGGACGGGCAGTCCTTCCAGAGGCGCTCGAGCGAGTAGTACATGCGGTCTTCCTCGTGGAAGACGTGCGCGATGATGTCGCCGAAGTCGAGCAGGATCCAACGGCCCTCGGCACGGCCCTCGCGGCGCAGCGTCTTGGCGCCGGCCTCGAGCATCTTGTCTTCGATCTCGCCGGCGATGGCGACCACGTTGCGCTCGTTGCGGCCGGTGGCGATGAGGAAGATGTCGGTGAGGGGAAGCGGGCCGGAGACGTCGAGGGCGACGATGTCTTCAGCCTGCTTGGAGTCGGCGGCGACGGCCGCCACGTTGACGAGTTCGCGGGCGCGAGAAGAAGCAGTCACTGGGTCCTTAAGAGTGGGTGTGTGAAGAAAGTGTTCACGGTTAGAAGATGTTGAAGACGAATCCGGCGATGAGGAGGCCGAAGACTCCTACGGCGAGAACGCCGGCGGTCACCAAGAGGGTGGTGAGCACACGGTTGTTCTGCTTGCGACCCGGTTCGATTCCACCGCGGGTGGCGGTGTGGCTGCTCACCGCGGTGATCGCGCGCACGGGAGCGGAGTCGGTGTTCGGGATCTCGTTGTCGAAAGCGTCGAACAGGTGGTCGACCTCGGGGTCGTCGTAGTGGCGCGAGTCGCGTCCGGTGGAGCCGACGCTGCCCGGGAGGTTGATCGTGCCGGTGACCATGATCTCGCCGGTGGCGTTGAGCACCGAGGAGAAGTCGTCGCGCTGCGGGATCATCGGAAGTACCAGCGCGTTGGTGGTGGTCGCGACGTTTCCGCCGCCGACGTCGCGGCTGAGCGTGTTCTCGAACGGCTGGTTCTCGTCGTCGAGCTCGGCCTGGCGCGACCAGTGGCCGATGGGCGGCGTGTATGCAGATGCGTCGTCATCGTCCGACTCCGGCGCAGCGGTCGGTGCGGACGGTTCGGCGGACGTGGCTGGCGAGGCCGCGGGCGCCGGATTCACCAAGAACGAGAACGGCGTGTTGTTGTCGACGGCCGGCGTTGTCGACTCGAGCTTGGGAAGCTCGGGGAAGACGGCGGGCGTAATAGGCAGCTCGTCGCTCTGCGTCGCGGGCTCGATGTCGGGGTTCGCGTCAAGCGGTTCGCGTGTGAGCGCTTCGAACTCGGCCATGGCGTCGGAGAGCGCCGACTGCGGTGCGGCTGCGGGCTCGACGAGCGGCGGGATGAATGCGGAATCCGTGCGTTGGAGGTCGTGGGGTTCCGACTCGTCCGTCGGCTCGGCCGCGTCTTCGGGCTGCTCGGCGTCGTGCTGCTCGACCTCGGGCTCCTCGGCGTCGTGCTGCTCGACCTCGGGCTCCTGGAAGAGCAGTTCGACGTCGGAGGTCGCGGGCGCTTCTTCGGCGGTGTCTTCGGCGTCGACAGACTCGGACGCGTCGGCCTCGGGCGTCGTCTCCGACTGAGGCGCGTTCTCGGCCTCAGGCGCGGTCTCGGAATCAGCGGCCGTCTCCGACTCGCCGGCTTCAGCGGCATCGCCGGCTTCGGCGGCCGCGGCTGCCTCCGCTGCGGCACGCATGGCACGCCATTCACGGCGGCTCAGGGTGCGCTCTTCTTGCGCGACCTCGACGGGAGCGACGAGGGCGACGGGTTCGTCGACCACGATCGGCTCGCCGACGGGGATCGGAGTCTCGTCGACGGTTTCTGCCGAGTCGTCAGAACGCGTCTCGGTGTCAGACCCGGTCTCGGCGTCTGGAGCGAGCAGGTCGGAGAACAGCGAATCGAACGAGGCCTCGGGCGTGGACGGCGCGGGAGCGGCCGACTCCGAGTAGGGCGAGACGTAGCCGAAAGCAGGTGCCCCCTGCGTCTGGTAGTCGAGGGCGACGGAGTCGTCGTCCGTCGGCGTCCAGTCGTGCGCGGACTGCGCGTCACTGCGCGCCGTGGAGAGCTCGGGGGTGAAATCGCGGAGGCGGAATCCGGGGTGTCCGGCGTCGTCGCTGGTCGCCTCTACCTGGCCGGCGAAGGGGAAGGCCTTGGGAACCGCGGAGTCGGTGAGGACGGGAACGGGCTCTACGTGCGCGCTGTCGTCAGTCGACGAGGCGGTCGCCGAGTCGGTCGAATCGGGGTTTGCGGATGCCTCGGCGGTCGATTCGGCGACGGCGGGCTGCTCGGCGCTAGGAACCTCGGCGTCGCTAGGAACCTCGGCGTCGCTAGGAACCTCGGCGGCGTTGGGGACCTCGGCGGCGTTCGGAACCTCGATGAGGCCCTCGGGTGCTGCGGCGCGGGCGCGACGGCCCGACGGCACGCGGTCGGCCTCGGCGGAGTCGTCGATCTCTTCGGCGCGGGCGCGTTCCTGGCGGAGTGCCCGTCGCGAGAGTGGAGGCTGATCCTGGTGGGTGGTCATTAGATACTCCGATACAAGTGGTGTTTGGAGATGTACTGAACTACACCATCGGGAACCAAATACCAGACCGGGAATCCCCGGCTCACCCGGCTTCTGCAATCTGTAGAAGAGATCGCTAGCGCCGGCACTTCCAACAAGCTTACGCCCTGCTCAGGTAAACCGGAAATAGACAGGGGATGGCCCGGGCGGCTCACGGCCACGAAGTGCGCGAGCGGCCAGACCTGCTCGACGTCTTTCCAGTCGAGGATCTGCGCGATGGCGTCTGCGCCGCTGATGAAGAAGAGGTCGGCGTTCGGCCTGGCCGCGTGGATGTCGCGCAGCGTGTCGATCGTGTAGGTCGGGCCGTCACGGTCGATGTCGACCCGGCTCACCGTGAACCGCGCGTTGGCCGCGGTCGCGATGACCGTCATCAGATAGCGGTGTTCGCCCTCGGTGACGGCATAGTCCGACTTCATCCACGGCTGACCCGTCGGTACGAAGATCACCTCGTCGAGGTCGAACTTTTGCTGCACTTCGCTCGCGGCCACGAGGTGACCGTGGTGGATGGGGTCGAACGTTCCGCCCATCACCCCCACTCGAGCTCGGCGCTGGGCGCCCTCGACCACGCGCTGGCCCTAGTGGCCCGGCGTGTGGTGGTCGTCGTGCGAGGCGCCGACCTTGTCGCTGTGACGGTTGGCCACATCGCGGTAGCTCCACACGACGACGCCGAGCGCGACGAACACGGCGACCGCGATCGCGGCGTACCCGTAGGGGCTCATGGGCAGCTCGTGCGACGTTTCAGCGGCAGCGGCAGTCAGGCTGGTGATCAGCGACATGTGGTTCTCCATTCAAAGACGTTCTAAATCTTAGCCGCGCGCCTGACCCGAACCGCGCACAATCCACTTGGTACTGGTCAATTCGCCGAGACCCATCGGGCCACGTGCGTGCAGCTTCTGGGTCGAGATGCCCACTTCGGCCCCGAATCCGAACTCGCCGCCGTCGGTGAAGCGGGTCGACGCGTTCACCATCACCACCGCGGAATCGACCTCGGCGAGGAACCGCTCGGCGTTGCCGAGGTCATTGGTGATGATCGACTCGGTGTGGTGGGTCGAGTAGTCGCGGATGTGCTGCATCGCCTCGTCGAGCCCGTCGACCACGCGCACGGCCAGGTCGAGCGACATGTACTCGGTCGCCCAGTCGGCGTCGGTGGCCGGCACGACGTCGGCGAAGATCGCGCTCGCGCGCTCGTCGGCGTGGATCGTCACGCCCGATTCGCGCAGCTTCGCGAGAACCGGTGGGAGAAGACGGTCTGCGGATGACGCGTGCACGAGCAATGTCTCGAGGGCGTTGCACACACTGGGCCGCTGCACCTTCGCGTTGTGCACGATGTCGACCGCCATCTGCTCGTCGGCGCTGGCGTCGAGGAACACGTGCACCACGCCCGCCCCGGTCTCGATGACAGGAACCTTGGACTCGGCCACCACCGCGTTGATGAGGTCGGCACTGCCGCGGGGAATGAGCACGTCGACGTACCCCCGGGCCTGCATCAGCTGCGTGGCGCCCTCGCGTCCGAACTCGTCGATCGTCTGCACCGCGTCGACCGGCAGGCCGACGCTCGCGAGCGCCCCCTGGATTACGTCGACGAGCACGCGGTTGGTGTTCTCGGCGGCCGAGCCGCCGCGCAGCACCACGGCGTTGCCGCTCTTCAGCGCGAGGGCGGCGATGTCGATGGTGACGTTGGGGCGCGCCTCGTAGATCGCGCCGATGACGCCGAAGGGCACCCGCACCTGGCTGAGGCCGAGACCGTTGGGCAGGGTGCTACCGCGCACGACTTCGCCGACGGGGTCGGTGAGCGCGACGATCTCTCCCACGGCCTCGGCGAGCGACTCCAGCCGGGCCTGGTCGAGTCGGAGCCGGTCTTGCAGGCCGGCCGAGAGTCCGTTCTCGCGGCCGTTGGCCAGATCGAGGTCGTTGGCAGCGATGATGCGGTGGGCGTTCGAGACCACGGCCGCGGCGATCGCCTCGAGCGCGGCGTTCTTGAGGTCGGCTTTCGCCGTGGCCAGCAGCACGGACGCACGGCGCGCGCCCTCGAGCTTCTGTGTCAATGACTGGGCGATTACGGCAGTATCGGTCATACCGCCAAGCTTACGACCGCTGCGAGGGGCTGGCACTGTCGCCGAGGTCGTGCGAATCTGAGCGAACCGGCGCTGAGGAGAGGGCACCTACGGAATGACCGACTTCGTGACATCCGCCGACGGCACGCGCATCGCATTCGACCGCGAAGGCAAAGGCGCCGCGGTCATCCTGGTCGGCGGCGCGACGCAGTTTCGCGCGTTCGACCCCACGACCACCGAACTCGCGCACGAGCTCGCCGAGCGCGGTCTCACGGTCGTCAACTACGACCGTCGCGGACGCGGCGACAGCGGCGATACCCTGCCGTTCGCGCTCGAACGCGAGATCGAAGACATCGCCGCCCTCGTCGCCGAGGTAGGCGGCAGCGCGGCTCTGTACGGCAGCTCGTCCGGAGCGGCGCTGTGCCTGTGGGCCGCGGCGGCCGGCCTGCCGGTGACCGCGCTCGTTCTGTGGGAGCCGCCGCTCGAGCTCGAGGGCACGCACGACCGCGACTGGCTCACGGGGCTCGAGCAGCGCATCGCCGACGGCGACCGGGAGGCGGCGGCCGAGTTCTTTATGCGCGACATGCCGCCGGAGTGGGTGGAGGGTGCCAGGAGCAGCGACGCGTGGGCGACGCTCGTCTCGATCGCGCCAACCATGGTCTACGACGCCACGGCGCTCGAGCGCAGTCAGCACGCGTCGTGGAAAGAGAACTGGGCGCAGGTCGCCGCGCCCACGCTCGTCGTCATCGGCGAGCAGACGCTGCCGATCTTCCCGCCGGTGGCCGACGCTCTCGTGGCGGCGTTGCCGAACGCGAGACAGACGCGCATCGACGCCACACACCAAGACTGGGATCCCGCCGACATGGCGACGGTGATCGCCGATTTCGTGTCGGCTAGCGCGGGCTAGCTTCGAACCAGGTGCCGACTTCGGCGCCCGACAGCGCTGCCGAGACGTCGCCGGTCGACGCGAGCAGCACCGGCGTGCCCGAGGCGGCGGCGAGCTTGGCGGCCGCGACCTTGGTGCCCGCTCCCCCGGTGCCGACGCCCGCGGCTCCGATGTCGCCGAACTCGACCTCGGTGAGGTGGTCGTCGAACGCGACCTCGGTGATCTTCACGGCGCCCGGTTCGAGGGGCGGCCGGGTGTACAGCGCGTCGATGTCGGAGAGCAGCACGAGCAGGTCGGCGTGCACCAGCTGGGAGACGAGTGCGGCGAGCCGGTCGTTGTCGCCGAAGCGGATCTCGTGCGTCGCCACGGTGTCGTTCTCGTTGACGATCGGCAGGATGCGCAGGTCGAGCAGGCGCTCCATGGCTCGTTGCGCGTTGCCGCGGTGGGTGGGGTTTTCGAGGTCGCCCGCGGTCAGCAGCACCTGGCCTGCGACGATCTTGAATCGGCGCAGGCTGTCCTGGTAGCGGTAGATCAGCAGGTTCTGCCCGACGGCCGCGGCCGCCTGTTGCGTCGCAAGGTCGGTCGGCCGGGCGTCGAGGTTGAGAAACGGGATGCCCGTGGCGATCGCTCCGGACGAGACGAGGATGACCTCGCACCCGCGACCGTGCGCCGCGGCGAGGGCGTCGACGAGCGGCGCGATCTGGCCGACGTTCTCGCCGCTGATCGACGACGAGCCGACCTTCACGACGATGCGCTTTGCTGTGACGATCTCGGAGCGGGAGTGGATCTGATTAGTCACGGTCGTCCGCGGTGTCGCGTTCGATCGCGAAGCCCTCGTCGTCGTTCCAGACGCCGCCGGCGCGCTCCTTCTCGAGCTCGGCACGGGCCGCCGACTTGGCGTCCATGCGCTCGAGGTAGTTGGCGCGACGGGTCTTGCTCGTCAGGCGGCGTCCCTCTTCGAGGCGGGGGTCGGTTCCACGCGGGCTCGCGACGAGCTCGGCGGCGGAGGCCACGGTGGGCTCCCAGTCGAAGACGACTCCGCCCTCGGGGCCGATCATGACGGTCGAGCCGGGAACGGCGCCCGACTTGAACAGCTCGGTCTCGACGCCCAGCTTGGCCAGGCGGTCGGCGAGGAAGCCGACGGCCTCGTCGTTGGTGAAGTCGGTCTGCTGCACCCAGCGCTCGGGCTTCTGGCCGATGACGCGGTACACGTTGCCGAACGAGCCGCCCTCGATCTTGATGACGAAGTCGACCTCGTTGACGGCGCGCGGACGGATGATGATGCGCGGCTTGGCGACTTCTTTTGCCTTTTCGACGCGGTCGGCCTCGACCAGCTCGGCGAGGGCGAACGAGAGCTCGCGCAGGCCGGCGCGCGACACGGCGGACACCTCGAACACGCGGTAACCGCGGGCCTCGAGGTCGGGGCGAACGAGGTCGGCGAGCTCTTTGCCCTCGGGCACGTCGGTCTTGTTGAGCGCGATGAACTGGGGGCGGTCGAGCAGCGGGATCTGGCCCTCGGGAACCGGGTAGGCGGCGAGCTCTCCGAGGATGATGTCGAGGTCGCTCAGCGGATCGCGACCCGGGTCGAGCGTTCCGCAGTCGAGAACGTGCAGCAGCGCCGAGCATCGCTCGACGTGGCGGAGGAATTCGAGGCCGAGGCCCTTGCCCTCGCTCGCGCCCTCGATGAGGCCGGGAACGTCGGCGACCGTGTAGCGGGTCTCGCCCGACTCGACGACTCCGAGGTTGGGGTGCAGGGTGGTGAAGGGGTAGTCGGCGATCTTCGGCTTGGCCGCCGACATGGCGGCTACCAGGCTGGACTTGCCGGCCGAGGGGTAACCGACGAACGCGACATCCGCCACGACCTTTAGCTCGAGACGCACGTCGCCCTCGAAACCGAGGGTTCCGAGAAGCGCGAATCCGGGAGCCTTGCGCTTGGTGGAGGCGAGGGCAGCGTTGCCGAGCCCGCCCATTCCGCCGGCGGCAGCGACGTAGCGCATGCCGTGCTCGTTCATGTCGAGGATCTCGTTGCCCTCGGCGTCTTTGACGACCGTGCCGACGGGTACGAGCAGCACCATCTCATCGCCCGAGGTGCCGGCCTTGTGGTCGCCCTGTCCGGGCTGGCCGTGGTCGCTCTTGCGGTGGGGCGAACGGTGGTAGTTGAGCAGCGTGGTGGTCTGCACGTCGCTCACCAGCACGATGTCACCACCGTTGCCGCCGTTGCCGCCGTCGGGGCCGGCGAGCGGCTTGAACTTCTCGCGCTTGACAGACACACAGCCGTTGCCGCCGTGCCCTGCGCGAAGGTGCAGGGTGACCTGGTCGACGAACGATGCCATGAGATTGTTTTCCTCTATAAACCACGCAAGGGGCGAGCCGAAGCTCGCCCCTCACGCTAAACGATTGTGCAGCTGACTACGCAGCCACCACGATGTTGACGACCTTGCGGCCACCCTTTACACCGAACTCGACCGCACCGGCGGCGAGGGCGAACAGCGTGTCGTCGCCGCCACGGCCGACGTTGACGCCGGGGTGGAAGTGAGTGCCGCGCTGGCGAAGGATGATCTCGCCGGACTTGACGACCTGGCCGCCGAAGCGCTTGACGCCGAGGTACTGCGCGTTGGAGTCGCGACCGTTACGGGAGGAGCTTGCGCCCTTTTTGTGTGCCATGAGTTGTCAGCCCCTTAGTTAATCGAAGTGATCTTGATACGAGTCTGCTCCTGGCGGTGGCCCTGGCGCTTCTTGTATCCGGTCTTGTTCTTGAACTTCTGGATGACGATCTTCGGTCCGCGGAGGTCGTTCAGAACCTCGGCGATGACCTTGACGTCCGCAAGCGCTTTCGCGTCGTGCGTGATCTTGTCGCCATCAACGAGCAGCACCGGGGCGAGCTCGACATTGCCGTCTTTGTCGGCCTGGATGCGGTCGAGGACGACAATCGTGCCGACCTCTACCTTTTCCTGCCGACCACCGGCGCGCACAACTGCGTAAACCACTTGGTAACCCTTACTTTCGGAAGCTTATGGCGATCTTTCGCGGCCTCAGGCCAGCGCACACCAAGGGCCAAGACTACTCGATCTATATAGCTGCGGTCAAACCGCAGTTATGACGGCGAATTATCGCCGGTTTTCAGACTCGAGAATCGTGGCCGAACTGACAGCAACACTATCCCGACTGCGCACGCAGTGTGATGACGACGCGCGCCGTGTCGAGATTTCTTGTCATTCGATTCTTAGATTTCGGATGCCTTGGGCTGGCCTTTCGAAACCCAGAGCCAGGCGAGGAACCCGGCGAGCACCACGAGCGGAGTCACACCCACGAACGTGTAGAACACCGACTGCACTCCCCCGACGAAGGAGTAGAAGACCGACGAGCCGTCCGCGCTCGGAAACGAGTTGCCGAAGAACGGCCCCGCCGACGCGACGGCGCTGAAGACCGAGAAGACGAGGGTGATCACGAGCGACACGGCCGAGGCGATCGCGCTGGCGAGCAACGAACGCAACACCACCCGCGTCACGCGCAGGTCGGCGGTGAGAGGCACGATCAGCCAGAACGCCAAGAACACGCCGATGGCGATGGGCAGAATCGAGGTGCCGAGCGACTGAACGACTCCCCCGATGGGAGCGAAGGTGTTCTGCAGCTGGAAGTAGCCACCAGACGTATCGCCCGCACCGTATGCGAGGTTGCCGATCACGCTGATGATCGCCTGCAGCACCGCCTGCGCGAGCATCACGACCGCGACGATGATCGCGGCGGCGCCTGCGGTGCGCGCGTTCGCCCTCGTGGCGTTCTCTTTGATCGACTGCGCCATCCGCTGCCCCCAGTTTGTCTAGACGGCCTGGCCGTCGGTTTTGCTCAGCATATCGCCGGACCGCGACGGGTCGATGGGCGGTTGCGCACCGGCCACGGTCTGGAGCGCGATGTTATAGCGGCCGCCGCCGGCAATCGCCGTGACGTCCCTGCGTCGGTACCAGAGGGGCGAGAGTAGCCACTCGGCGCGGGGGCTGATCTCGTGCACGCTGAAGTGCTTGCCCCGTTGTTCGACGAGCGTGCCGATCCAGACCGCTCGGCGCTCGTGCGCTTTCTCGAATGCGAGAATCGGGTAGCGGGCTGCAAACCACCGAAGCACGCCGCGGGTCGAGTCGAGGTCGACTTCGGGCTCCAACCTCGGCGGCCAGTCAGGAAGGGTGCGGGCCATGCGTGCGAAGAAATTTGTATTCGTCTCGACGCCGCGTACGTCCGCCAGTCGCATCGCGTGGTGACCGTCGAAGTATCCGTCGACAATAGTCACGCCGAGCACCCAGTCACTGCCCACGCCGACCACGATCATGTCTACCGGGTCAGCGTGCTTCGCCGAGGACGTCAGCCGAATCAGAGCGCCTTCATCGAGCGCGCTGTCGATGAGTCGCCGAATCTTGCGCGCTGATGTCATGACGCCACTATGGCAGGTCGCACACTGGCAGCGCGTATACGCTTTAGGCACCGAGGGGCCGGGAGGCGCGGAGTGATATTAATCGACCAACCCATTTGGCCGGCACACGACACTCTATGGGCACACCTCGTCAGCGACCACTCCCTCGACGAGCTGCACGCGTTCGCGGCGCGAGCCGGCATTCCGCGGCGCGGGTTCGACGGCGACCACTACGACGTGCCCGAGCACAAGTACGACGAGCTCGTGGCACTCGGTGCCCTGCCGGTGACCGTGCGCCAGCTGGTCACCCGGCTGCAAGGTAGCGGGCTGCGCATCAGCCAGAAGCAGAAACGCGGCCTGTAGCGGCGTCCGGCGTCGGCGGCGCGGTACAGAATGGACGCATGCCCGGCCGTTTCGTTTTCACCACCGACCCCGACGAGCTCGTAGCGATGCTCGATGTCGACAAGCCGGCCGGCAACCTGCCGGCCGCCTCGTACAACATCGCCCCCGCCGACCGCGTGACCGTCATCATCGACGCCGTCAATAAAGACGCCTCGACCAAGGGTTACGACCCCGAGAACCCCGACGTGCTTCGCCGCCTCGAGTCGGCCAGCTGGGGCCTGGTTCCCGGCGGCGCTGCCGACGCCGGGGTCGGCGCCACCATGTTCAACGCGCCCGTCGAGCAGGTGCTCGCGAACCCCGCCTTCGCACCCGCGGCCCAGTCGCGTCGTGCCGCGATCCCCGCCACCGGCTACTACGTGTGGCACAAGGGCGCCGACGGCTCGTCGTCGGCCCAGTTCGTGCACTCCCCCGACGGGGAACCTCTGCTGCTTGCCGGCCTCTACGAGTGGTGGAAGAACCCGGCCGCGGCGCCCACCGATCCCGCGCGCTGGCTGCTCTCGACGACGATCCTCACGCGCGCATCCGCGGGCCCGCTGGCGCTCATCCACGAGCGCATGCCGCTGCTTCTCGAGCCCGGTCTGCTCGAAGACTGGCTCGATCCGCGCACGCCCGGTTCGCCCGAGCTGCTCGAAGCCGTGTCGGAGGCCGCCGCCGACCTCGCCGAAGAGGTGGAGTTCTACGAGGTGAGCAAAGACGTCGCCAACGTCAAGAACAACTCGGAAGCGCTCATCCAGCCGGTCTAGAAGCCTCTGTCTTTACCGCCGCAGTCGTCACCACTGCAGCCCGAGACCGGCCACGCTCTTGACCTGCGCGCCGGAGGCGATGTCGATCACGATGGTCGTGACGCTCGTCGAGCGCTCGTTGACGGGATAGCCGTCGCTCTCGCTGGTCGACACGTTCGGTTCCACCTCGACGGCGACGTACTGGTCGTTGGGCGAGACCGAGAAGTCGTCGATGCTGCCCCTGTCGTCTTTTGTGCGGAAGAGCTGGCGCGATGTCGTGCCGTCGTCGGCGACCAGCACGCCCGCAAAGACGTTGGCGGCGTAGTCCGCGAGAACGACGTGCTGCACGAGCCGGGTTCCACGCATCAGCTGGAAGTCGCCGGGGAGCGGACGGACGCCGTCGAGGGGCGACGGCGCGAACTCGGTGTCGGTCAGATCGCCGATCGACAGCGACACCGGACCGAACGGGTTGGTCACGCCGAGGCGGGTCGCGTCTGTAGACAGCGACTCGAGGCTTCGGAAGGTGCCGAGGGGCGTCACCGCACCCGTGGAGGTATCGACCAGAAGCACGCTCTCGTCGGCTCGGTTCTGGGCCGCGAGGGTGACGCCGCCGGGGATGAAGAACCAGTTGCTCACCGTGAGCGGGGTGCCGTCGAGGGCCGCCGCGGGAACGATGTCGCGCCCCGCCTCGAAGTCGAGCGTCATCAGCGTGTGGTTGTATGCGCCGTCGGCGGTCGAGAAGGCGAACCCGATCGTCACCCCGTCGTCGGCCGCGTGCAGCTGTTCGACCACGCCCGGCACGGGCAGGGCGATCGGCTCCACGCCACCGTCGTCGAAGCTGACCAGGCTGAGGGTGCTCGTGCCGTCGCCCGCGTCGGCCGAGACGGCGGCCGTGGTTCCGAGAAGAGCGAATTCTTGGATGCGCGGGGCCGAGTAGACGACGGTGCGTTCGTTGCCGTTCACCGCGGTTCGCACGATCTCGTCGGTGGTCTCGCCCCGGTCGAGGTAGTAGAGCGGCTGAGATCCCGTGGTGAACTCGTAGCGCAGGGTGGAGGACTGGTCGTCGAACGCGCTCGTGACGCCGTCGATGGTGACGACGTAGTGCGCCGCGTAGAGCAGCGGCTGCTCGAACTCCACGGCGACGACCGAGCCGGAGGTGGTGACCGAGAAGTCGGCGGCGGGTGTGATGGTGACGTCGTCTGCGCGCACTGCGGCGAGCGGCTGGTTGGCGAAGAGCCGCAGCTGCTGGCCGCTGCGCGCGGTCACCTGGTCGGTGTCGAACT
>Ga0247730_1000305_pt1 | contig 41423 bp, 37 predicted proteins | sample UWRJL073202C2_FD_180959 | JGI IMG/M metagenome (GOLD analysis project Ga0247730, IMG submission 180959) | Plant litter microbial communities from Arlington Agricultural Research Station in Wisconsin, United States - UWRJ-L073-202C-2 | ecosystem: Environmental > Terrestrial > Plant litter >... | reverse complement strand
CAAAGATGGAACGCACCCAGGCCTTCCTCTCAAGGGTCGCGAGATAGCGATGACGGGCATGGAGCGCTTTCTCAACACCTTCTTCAATCCGGCGATGATGCGGGCGCATGCGCCGGCAGTGATCGACGGGGTCTGGGTGACGCTCTGGATCGCGATTGCGGTCGTCATCGCCGGCGTTGCCGTTGGTCTGCTGCTCGCCTGCCTGCGCACCTACGCCAACAAGCCGCTAAACTTTTTCATCATCTGCTTTGCCGACATTTTTCGCGCCTTGCCGCCGCTGGTGCTGATCCTGCTGATCTATTTCGGCCTGCCGTCTGCCGGCATCCGCCTCTCCGGGCCTATGGTGCTGTTCATCGTACTGGCGCTGACGCTCGCCGCCTTTGCGGAGGAAATCTTCTGGGCCGGTTTTGCCTCGGTCGAAAAGGGCCAGTGGGAGGCCGGCATTGCCACTGGTCTCGGCTTTACCGGCACACTGATCCATGTCGCCCTACCCCAGGCTGTGCGACTGGCAACGCCGCCGCTGGTCAACCGGGTATTGGCGATCACCAAGATGACTGCGCTCGGCTCGGTGATCGGCGTCTCTGAGATCTTGTCGGCCGCCATGTCGGCTCAGAGCTTTTCCGGCAGCGCCACGCCGCTGACGCTGGCCGCCATCGCCTACCTGGTGATTTTCCTGCCTTTCGTCTTCGTCGCGCGCTTTCTGGAATCGCGCCAGAGCTGGAAGGGACGCTAGAAGATGGATGTGATCTTCGACCAGTTCTTCAATCTCGACATCATGCGCCAGGCGCTGCCGCTGCTTCTGAGCGGGCTATGGATGACGGCAAAGCTCTGCGCCGCCGTGATCCTGCTCGGGCTCGTTGGCGGGCTGTTCGTGGCGCTCGCCAATCTCAGCCCGCGCCTCTGGCTGAAAATTCCGGCGATCATCTTCATCGACATTTTTCGCGCCCTGCCGCCGTTGGTACTGCTGATCTTTCTCTATTCCGGCCTCCCGTTCGCCGGCATCCAAATTTCGCCCTTTGCCGCCGTGGCGCTCGCCTTCTTCCTCAACAATTCCTCCTATTATGCCGAAGTCTATCGCGCCGGCATTCTGTCAGTTGCCAAGGGCCAGTGGGAGGCCGCCGCCTCCACTGGCCTGACGAAGTCACAGACGCTCATCTCCATCATTCTGCCGCAGGCGGTGCGCAACGTGCTGCCGGACCTGTTGTCTAACACCATCGAGGTGGTAAAACTCACCTCTCTGGCCTCGGTGGTGTCCTTGTCGGAACTGCTGTTCAACGCCAATATGGCGCGCTCGATTACCTATAATGCTTCGCCGCTGGTACTGGCGGCGCTGATCTATCTCGTCCTGCTCTGGCCCCTGGTCCGGCTCGTCAGCCGGTTCCAGCGACGGCTCGCCGCCTGACGCATCGAAAGGAGAACGATCCCATGACCATGATGACCATTGCCGGCGCCCAGCTCGGCGCCATCCAGAAAGCCGACAGCCGCGAGGCGGTGGTTGCCCGCATGATCGACCTGATGAACCAGGCGGCGGAAAAGGGTGCGACGATGATCGTCTACCCGGAACTGGCGCTCACCACCTTTTTTCCGCGCTGGTACATGGAAGACAAGGCAGAGATCGACTTCTGGTTCGAAAAGGAAATGCCCAACGGCGCGACCCAGCCACTGTTTGACCGCGCCCGCGAACTGGGCATGGCGATGAGCTTTGGCTATGCCGAGCTGACGCCGGACGGCCATTACTTCAACACCTCGATCGTCACCAATGCCAAGGCCGAGATCGTCGGCAAATACCGGAAAGTTCACCTGCCCGGCCATTCCGAATACGACACCAGCCGTGCCTTCCAGCATCTCGAAAAGCGCTATTTCGAACCCGGCGATCTCGGCTTCAATGTCTGGCGCAATGAAGGCGTGATCATGGGCATGGCAATCTGCAACGACCGCCGCTGGCCGGAGACCTATCGCGTTCTCGGCCTGCAGGGCGTCGAACTGGTCACCATCGGCTACAACACACCCTCGGTGAACAGCCAGATGAATGCCGAGGGCCTGGAAAAGCGCCTGTTTCACTCCGACCTGTCGCTGCAATCGGGCGCATACCAGAACGCCACCTTCGTCGTCGGCATCGCCAAGGCTGGCGTCGAAGACGGGCATCCGCTGATGGGCGGCTCGATCATCGTCGATCCCGACGGCTTCGTGCTGGCGCGTGCCACCACGGAAGAGGACGAACTGATCCTCGCCGAGTGCGATTTTGCCAAATGCGCCTTTGGCAAATCGACGATCTTCGACTTTGCCGCCCACCGCCGCATAGAGCATTATGGCCGGATCACATCGCAGACCGGCGCGATCATCGAAGTGTAACTGGAATATGCGAACATGACCGCTTCAACACGTTACGACACCGTCATCCATGGCGGCCGCATCGTCACCGCGTTCGAGACCTTTGTCGCCGATATCGGCATCACCGATGGCCGCATCGTCACCATCGCGGAAAACCTCGAGGGCGGCACCCGCCGGATCGATGCCACCGGCAAGCTGGTGATGCCCGGCGGCATCGAGGGCCATTGCCATATCGCCCAAGAAAGCTCGGCCGGCCTGATGAGCGCCGACGATTACTATTCCGGCTCGGTCTCGGCAGCCTTCGGTGGCAATTCCTCCTTCATCCCGTTCGCTGCCCAGCATCGCGGCCAGTCGATTGCGGAGGTGATTTCCACCTATGACAACCGGGCCGCACCCAATTCCGTGCTCGACTATTCCTACCACCTGATCATCTCCGACCCTTCGCCGGCCGTTCTGGCCGAACTGCCGGGCGTGTTCGAGCGCGGCATCACCTCGTTCAAGATTTTCATGACCTATGACCTGATGAATCTCGGCGATGGCGGCATGCTCGACATTCTGACGGTTGCCAAGGCGCATGGCGCGCTGACCATGGTGCATGCCGAAAACAACGACATGGTCAAATGGATGAACAAGCGGCTGGCCGCCGCCGGGCTGACGGCGCCAAAATATCACGCCATCAGCCGCCCGCAACTGGCGGAAGAGGAGGCCATCAACCGGGCGATTGCGCTGGCAAAACTGGTCGATGCGGCGCTGTTCATCGTCCACGTCTCGACCGCCGGCGGTGCAGCCATCGTCCAGCGCGAAAGGCTGGCCGGCGCCAAATTGTTTGCCGAGACCTGCCCGCAATATCTGGCGCTGACCCGCGACGACCTCGACCGCCCCGGCATGGAAGGGGCCAAATACATCTGCTCGCCGCCGCTGCGCGACGCCGCCACCCAGGACGTGCTCTGGCGCCATATCCAGTCAGGCACATTCGAAAGTGTCTCGTCCGACCACGCGCCCTATCGATTTGACGAAACCGGCAAATTCGCCAATGGCACCGATGTCGGCTACCCGAAAATCGCCAACGGCATGCCAGGCATTGCCATGCGTCTGCCCTATCTGTTTTCCGAGGGCGTGGTGAAGGGCCGCATCACCCTGCCGCAGTTCGTGCAGCTCTCCAGCGCCAATGCCGCCAAGACCTTTGGCCTCGACAAGAAAGGCGCCATTGCCCCCGGTTTCGACGCCGACATCGCCATCTGGGACCCAACGGCGCGCCGTATCGTTACCCAGGCCGACCAGCACGACAATATGAACTATACGCCGTTCGAAGGCCTGGAAATTACCGGCTGGCCGGTGCTAGTGATGAACAGCGGAGACGTGATCGTCGAGGGCGGCGAACTAAAGGCCGAACGCGGCCGCGGCCGTTTCATCGCGCGCAAGCCGATTGATCTCACCGGCATTCCCGGCCACCATGCGGATGAACTTAATCCAGCCAAGAACTTTGGAGCTGTCATCGCACCATGACCACCCATGCTCTTCCCCCCATCGTCGTTATCAATCCCAACAGCGACGAGGGCGTCACAGAAAGCCTGCGCACCGCCTTGGCCGGCTTCACCTTTCCCGGTGGCCCGGCGATCGAGTGCCTGACGATCACGGAAGGCCCGCTCGGCATCATGAGCCAGCGTGACGTCGAGGAGGCGGCTCTGCGCACCGGCACGATCATCGAGAGCCGCCCGGAAGCCGGTGCCTTCGTGCTCGCCTGCTATTCCCAGCCCGGCCTTGATCTCGGCCGTTCGCTGACCAAGAGCGCCGTATACGGCATCCAGGATGCCGGCGTGCTGACCGCGCTGTCGATGGCCGACATGTTCGGTGTCATCGCGGTTGCCGAAGGTTCCATTCCGCGGCATTTGCGCAATCTGCGCCGGCTTGGCGTCGACAACCGGCTGGCGGGCGAAGTGGCGTTGCAGGGTGGCTTCAGCGTCGCCGAGAGCGGCCATGGCGAGGACAGTTTTGCCGCCCTGATGGTGGCCGGCACCAAGCTGAAGGGCATGGGCGCCGGCGCCGTGGTGCTCGGCTGCGCCGGCATGTCCGGCCACCGCACCCGGCTCGAAGCCGAGCTCGGCATCCGGGTGATAGATCCCACCCAGGCGGCCGTCGCTCTGGCGGTCGGCCATATCCTCTCCAGCGCCGCATGAAGGAACAGCCGCCGGAACCGGAAATCTCGCTGCGCCTGCTGGAAATTTTTGGCGCGATGATGCGTTGCGAGACGACGGTCGAGGCCGCAGCCCAGCTCGGCATCTCCCAGCCCGCCGTGTCGATCGGCCTGCGCCAGCTCGAGGACCAGCTCGGCGTCACCCTGTTTGAACGTCTGCATCGACGGCTGCAGCCGACGGAAGAGGCACTGTTGCTGTTCGAAGAGGTGCGGCCCGTATTCGGCCTGCTGCGCAGCTTTTCTGCCCGCGCCCGAGATATCCGCCGCGGCATGTCCGGCCGGCTGAAAATCATTGCCACGCCGCCGCTCGGCCATACGGTTGCCCCGGTGGCACTGCGTAATTTCCTGGCCGACCGCCCGGATGTGTCTGTCTCTTATGACGTGCGGCGACTGGAGCATGTGATCGATGCGGTCCAGAGCGGCGCAGCCGACCTCGGACTCGCCTTGGCGCTCGATCGCCACCCGGCCGTCCATGTCGAGCTTTTGAGCCGTGGCCACATGGTGGCGGTTGTCCCCGTCACGCTACCACTGGCGGCAAAGACCGTAATCGCAGCCGCTGATCTGGTTAAATGCGGCTTTGTCGGTCTGGAAGCAGAATCCCGCATGGGGCAAATTCTGCGGACCGCTTTCGAGCTCGATGGCGTGACTTACGATCCGCGCGTCGAAGTGCGCTATTGCTCGACCGCGGCCGTGCTTGCAGGCACCGGCATCGGGGCTGCGGTGATCGACCCCTACAGTGCCGCCTTTCACAGCAGTCCGGACATGGTCCAGCGGCCCTTCCAGCCGCCAAGCGAGGTCTCGGCCGTGATGATTACCCGCAAGGGCGTCCCCAGGTCGCGCCTGTTGCACGCCTTCATCGCCGAGCTGAAACTGGCGATCATTGCCTTTGATACTCAGTCGATATCCTGCCAAACGCAATGATCCGAGGTTGCACATTTGCAAGCCGGATCGATCCTTCTGGCAGTTTGGCATATTCCGATCCAAACGCCCCGACGGCGGCTATCGATACCCCGCCGCCTGCAATTCAAACAATTCTGCATATCGCCCTTTGAGTGACAGCAGCTCAACATGCGTGCCGCTTTCCAGAATGGCCCCATCTTCCAGGACGAGAATGCGGTCGGCCATACGCACCGTCGAAAACCGGTGCGAGATCAGCACCGCGGTCTTACCCTTGGCGAGCGTCTTGAACCGGGAAAACACTTCTGCTTCCGCTTTCGCATCCAGTGCTGCCGTCGGCTCGTCCAGAATCACCAGATCGGCGTCGCGCATATAGGCGCGGCCGATAGCAATCTTCTGCCATTCGCCGCCCGAGAGATCGCGGCCCTTGTTGAACAAACGGCCAAGCGGCTGGTCGTAGCCAAGCGGCAGACGGTCGATCACGCCATCGGCGAGGCTGTTATGTGCCGCCTCCTGAACACGTCCCGTATTGCTCGCATCCTCGATCCGCCCGACGCCAATATTTTCCGACGCCGTCAGGCTGTAACGGATGAAATCCTGGAAGATGACGCCGATATGGGCGTGGATGTCATCGATCAGCATGTCGCGTAGATCGATGCCATCGACGGTGATACGGCCCTCATCGGGATCGTAAAGCCGGGTCAATAGCTTGACGATGGTGGTTTTACCGGCGCCATTTTCACCGACCAGCGCCAGCGTCTCGCCGGCCTTCAAGGTAAAACTTAAGGCCCGGATCGCCCAGCGTTCAGTGTCTGGATAGCGGAAGCCGACATTGTCGAACACGATGCCGTCGCGGATCGGCGTGGGGAAGGTTTTGGGATTTTCGGGCGGCAAAATGGTCGGCTTGATGTCGAAGAAGGAAAACAGGTCGTCGAGATAGAGCGACTGGCCGGCGATCTGGGTAAAGCCGAGCAAAATCTTTTGAAACAGCCCGTTCAGCCGCAGAAAGGCATTGGCAAGAAAGGCGAGATCACCGATGCTGAACTGGCCGGACACCGTGCGCCAGACGATGAAACCGTAAGCACCGTAATAAGTCAGCGTGGCGATCGCCGCAAACAGCCCGCCCCAGACGGCACGCGAGGTCGACAGCTTACGGTTCTCCAGAAATAGCGACTGCGCGAGGACGCGAAATCGCTCGACTAGAAATTCGCCCAGCCCGAACAGTTTGATTTCCTTGGCCGTTTCCGCACTGGCGCCAATATGCCGCAAATATTCGACCTGGCGGCGCTCTGGCGTACGGCCGCGGCTGAGATAATAGGACATGGTGTTGAAACGCGCCTCGCCCCAGATCGACGGCACGAAGGACAGCGGTAGCAGGAGGATCAACCATGGCGCATAGACGAACAGCCCGGCCGCCAGGGTCACGACCGTGATCATGTCCTGCGCCTGGCCGAACATTTGTGCCAGCAGCGCATTGCGCCCCGCCGCCTGACGGCGCGCGCGCTCCAGCTTGTCCTGATATTCGGGCGATTCGAAATGGCGCAGATCAAGTTTTGCCGCGTGCTGCATTAGCTCGACGCTGACGATATTGGAATGCAGTTCGCCAAGCACGGAATCGATCAGCGTGGTGGCGCGAGTCAGCAGATCGTTGCCGATGACCATCAGCAATTCCAGCACCACCAGCAGGATCAGATGGTTGAGCACGCCACTTTGCCACCAGTCCGCAAAGCCGGGTCCGGGCGAAGGAATGCCGGTTAGCCGCACCACTTCGTCGATCAGCAGCTTGTTGATGTAAAACAGGACCAGCGGCTGGAAGGCACGCACCAGCCGCAGGGCGATGCTCGCAGAAGTCAGGAGCGGGCTGGTACGCCAGATCTGCGCCACCAGCCGGCCGAGATGGCGCAGATTGGTCAGGCGCTGGCGGAACCCGCTGGATGTTTGGTGGCCGGGCTCCGGCGTATCACTGATGCTCATCGAAGCCGATACTAATGACGATGCACTGCGCTGTCATGACGCAAATCGGCGCACCGATATTTTTGACGACGCCATCCCGCTGCAAGCGCTCAGGTCGGCGCGAAAATATCCATTAAACCGCTAAAGGCTTTGGCAGCCGGGGTGGCGTAGGAGCCCCGCTTGCTGGTTTTCAAATTCTGCGAGACCAGCGCCTCGGCCTGTTTCACAGCCGCCGAAACCCCGTCGACGACCGGCACGCCGTATTCGTCCTGCAGCGCACGGGCGAGATCGGTCATGCCGGCACAGCCGAGCACGATGGCTTCGGCACCGTCTTGGCTGAGCGCCTTCTCGATCTGCCGCCGCAGCTTGTCGATGGCGCCCGACGCCGCGTCTTCCAGCTCCAGTACCGGAATGTCGGCCGCCCGCACTTTCGCGCGCCCAGCCATGCCGTAGCGAATGGCGAGATTTTCGATCAGCACGCGCGAGCGCTCCAGCGTGGTGACGACTGTGAACCGTTGCGACAGAAGGGCTGCCGTCATCAGGCCCGCCTCGCAGATGCCGATCACCGGGATGTTCGCGAGCGTGCGGGCCGCTTCAAGTCCGGTATCGTCAAAACAGGCAATGATCGCCGCATCGGCGCCCTCGGCTTCGCCCTGGCGGATTTCGGCCAGCAGCCCCGGCAGGGCGATGGCGCCGTCATAATGGCCCTCAATCGAGGCCGGGCCCATGCGCGAGGTCGCGGTCAGGATCACCGTGCCGGGTGCGGCGACGGCGCGGGCGGCGACCGCCGCCTTTTCCGTCATGGACACGGTGGTGTTGGGATTGACGATCAGAATCCGCATGGGGCTAGACGACCTTGGCGTTGCGGCGGCGAAGCGCCAGGATAATCCCGAGCGTCAGCAGGATGACGGTAAAGGAGAAAGCGGTGGTGACGGTGCCGAGCGCATACAGCACCGGCGTGGTGACATTGGTGGTCATGCCGTAGATTTCCAGCGGCAGCGTGTTGTAGCTGCCGGCGGTCATCAGCGTGCGGGCAAACTCGTCATAGGAGAGCGTGAAGCCGAACAGGCCGACGCCAACCAGGCTGGGGGCGATCATTGGCAGCACCACGTGATAAAAGGTCTGCCAGGAACTGGCACCGAGATCGCGTGCCGCTTCCTCATAGGCCGGCGAAAATCGGTTGAAGACGGCAAACATGATTAGCACGCCGAAGGGCAGCGTCCAGGTCAGATGGGCGCCAAAGCCCGACGAATACCAGGCGGCCTTCAGCCCCAGTTGCTGGAACACGACGCCGATGCCAAGGCTGACGATGATCGACGGGACGACGAGACTGGCGATCGCCAGATAGAACAGCACCGAGGCACCGCGAAAACGGTTGCGGAAGGCAAGGCCGGCCAGCAGCGACACCAGCACCGTGACGATCATCACCATAATGCCCAGCGCAAAGGAGCGCTTGAACGAGGCGCCAAAATCGCCGACCGCCTGCTGCTCGAACAGATTGCCGAACCAGTGCAGCGAGACGCCGTTGAGCGGAAATGTCAGGCCGCCGTCGGGGCCCTGGAACGACAGGATCAGCACAGCCGACAAGGGTCCGTAGAGGAACAGCACGAAAATGGCAAAGAAGGCTGCCAGAAGGTAGAATTCGAAGGTACGTTTCTCGTGATGCATCCTATTACAGCTCCTTGCGGATATCGACGACGCGCAAAATAGCGGCAACCATCATCAGCACGACGACCAGCAGCACCACGGCATTGGCGGCGGCGGCCGGATATTGCAGCAGCGACATCTGGTTCTTCATCATCAACGCCACCGAGGCGCTCTGGCCGCCGGACATCACCTGCACGGTCGAAAAATCGGCCATTACCAGGGTGACGACGAAAATCGTGCCGATGGCGATCCCGGGCTTGGCCAGCGGAATGATGACGTTCCAGAGGATCTGCCAGCCGCTGGCGCCGGCATCGCGGGCCGCCTCGATCAGCGACTTGTCAATGCGCATCAGGGTGTTGAAGATCGGGGTGACCATGAACAGGGTGTAGAGATGCACCATCGCCAGCACGACGGCGAAATCGGAATAGAGCAGCCATTCGATCGGTTTGGGAATGATGCCGAGTTCGACGAGCGTCGTATTGACGAGGCCGTTGCGGCCCAGCACCGGAATCCAGGAAATCATCCGGATAATGTTGGATGTCAGGAACGGCACGGTGCAGACCAGGAACAGCACCATCTGCATGGTGACGGTGCGAATATGGAAGGCGAGGAAATAGGCGGCCCAGAAGCCGATCAGCAGCGTCAGGGTCCAGACGATGGCTGTGAATTTAAGCGTGTTGAGGTAGATCTTCCAGGTGACCCAGGAGCCGAGCGTCTCGGTGTAGTTCATGGTCAAAAAGTCCGGATAGATGCCGGCGAAATCATAATCCCAGAAACTGACCACGGCGATCATCAGGATCGGCAGCAGGAAGAAGAAGCCGAGGATCAGCGTCAGCGGCACCGCCTGCAGGTAGGCGACCGCCGTCTTCGACAGTTTGATCAGCGACAAGCTGGACGCTTTAGCGCGGCCTGGCTCGGATGCAAGAACTGTGGTCACCGGTGATGCCTCCAGGCAGTTTCGTCGTTCGTGATGGCCCCTCATCCGCCCTGTCGGGCACCTTCTCCCCGCACGCGGGGAGAAGGAGATGTGGCGGCTTTTCCTGTCTCATTCGCATGGGAAAAAGAAGCTGCAACCACCGCGGAAAGGTCCCCTCTCCCCGCAAGCGGGGAGAGGGCTAGGGTGAGGGGCAAGCCTCAGGACGCGAGGCAGGCCCCAAAAGCATCAGGCGGCGATAAACTCGTTCCAGCGGCGGACCATGTAGCGGTCTTCATCCATCACCGAGTTCCAGCACGCCACGGCGCCCATACGGGTTTCGAACGAGCCGCCGTCGCGTACGGCGCCGGCCTTTTCCATGACCTTGCCTTCAGGCGACATGATGTCACCCTTGGCGGCCTTGCCTTCAATCCAGTAGCCCCATTCGTCTTCCGACATGAAGCCCTTGGCAGTATCCATGGCAGCCGAGTAGTAGCCCTGGCGGTTGAGGTAGCCGCCGACCCAGCCGGATGTGTACCAGTTGATGTATTCGTAAGCGGCATCGAGCTGCGCGCCCTTGAGATGTGCGGCCAGACCCAGACCACCGCCCCAGGCGCGATAGCCTTCCTTCAGCGGCTGGAAGGTGCAGGCGATGCCCTTCGAGCGGACGGCGGCAACAGCCGGCGACCACATCGACTGGATCACCACTTCGCCGGAGGCCATCAGATTGACGCTCTCGTCGAACGACTTCCAGAAGGCGCGGAACTGGCCGGACTGCTTCATCTTGATCAGGAAGTCGATGGTCTTGTCGATTTCCGCCTTCGTCATGTTGCCCTTGTCGGCATATTTGATCTGGCCGGAAGCTTCCATGATCATCGCCGCATCCATGATGCCGATCGACGGGATGTTGAGGATCGCGGTCTTGCCCTTAAAGGCGGGATCGAGGATGTCGGCCCAGCTGGTGATCGGACGGCCGGTGAGGTCAGGGCGAATGCCGAGCGTGTCCGCGTTATAAATGGTCGGCACCATCGTCATCCACTGGGTCGGCTCTTTTGCGAACTTCTTGGAGCTCTGGCCTTCGACGAAACCGACGGTGTGCGGCGCGGTTCCCTGCGCGATGACGCTGTCGGCCTTCAGCTTGCCGTTGATGAACAGCGGCACGATCTTGTCGTAATATTTCAGCTTCTTGACGTCCATCGGCTGCATCACGCCGGTCGGGAAGACTTTTTTGGCGATCCAGTATTCGACGTCGGCGATGTCATAAGAATCCGGCTGGGTGACGGCGCGCTGGGCGGCGGCATCGGAATCGGTGGCGGTCATTTCCAGCGTGATGCCGAGGTCCGCCTTGCACTTTTCAGCGATGGCATTGATGTTGGAGACGCCGGTGCCGAACTGGCGCAGCGTGATCTTGCTCTGCGCCCAGATGGTCGGGAAGCCGGTGATCAGCCCGGAGCCGACAACGGCGCCAACACCGGCAGCGCCGGTCTTGATCAATGCGCGCCGGCTGATGCCGGCTGTGGTGGTCTTGATATCCTTGGTCATAAGCAGTTCCCCTTTGGTTTTATGGTGGCTTTATCGGGTGGTCTTTCAGGCCTTGCCGAGCAGGATGACGTCTTCCCTCGCCCAGCTCAGTGAAACGGCATCGCCGGTCGCAACCGGCGTCTTGAAATAATCGACATCGCTGATGATGACGGTAAAGTCGTCGCTGCCGGCACCGGCGACGGTGATCTTGACGGAAGCGCCGCGGTATTCGACGTTGGAGACGACGCCGTTGAAACCGAGCGTCTTTTCAGAGGGTGCCGCGATCCGCACCCGGTAGGTGCGGATACCGATATCGACGGCATCGCCGACTGCGGCACTGCCGGCCGCCGAAAAGCTCTGGCCGCCCGGGACATCCATGATCACCTGGCCATCGGCGCTGGCGGTGGCGCGGCCGCTCAAGACGTTGTGATCGCCCATGAAACGGGCCACGAAAGCCGTTGCCGGGCGTTCAAACACTTCGCGCGGCGAACCGGCCTGCTCGATGCGGCCATCATTCATGATGACAATGATATCGGCCAGCGCCATGGCCTCTTCCTGGCTGTGGGTGACATGCACGAAGGTAATCCCGAGCGTTTTCTGCAGCTTTTTCAGCTCGGCGCGCATGCGGATTTTCAGGAAGGGATCGAGCGCCGACAGCGGCTCGTCGAGCAGCAGCGCTTCCGGATCGGTGATCAGGGCGCGCGCCAGCGCCACGCGCTGCTGCTGGCCGCCGGAAAGCTGGGCCGGGCGACGGTTGGCGTAGCCTTCCATCTGCATCAGCTTCAGCATCTCCAGCGCCTTGGCGCGGCGCTCATCCTTTTCGACGCCCTTCATCTTCAGCGAGAAGGCAACATTGTCGATCAGGTCGAGATGCGGGAACAGCGCGTAGGACTGGAACATCATCGCCGTGCCGCGCTTGGCCGGCGGGAAATCGGTGACGACGACATTGCCGAGGCGGATGTCGCCCGACGAAATGCTTTCATGGCCGGCGATCATTCTGAGCGTCGAGGTTTTTCCGCAACCGGAGGGACCGAGAAAGCAGCAATAGCTGCCCGACGGAATTTTCAGGCTGATCGCATGCACCGCCGTGGTCGAGCCGTAGACCTTCGAAACAGAGGCGATATCGATCTCAGCGGCTTTGGACATGTGCGCTCCCGGGTTGTCGTTATAGGGGATGCATCCGCCGTGCCAGTTCGTCTAAACCCTGTTAAGTTACTGATTTGTCCGCAGTGTTTACCGGCCGGCGAACGTCACGACGATATCGGCTTGGCGGACTGCTCATAAATTGGGCTTTTGCGCCCAATTTATGATCTTAATCGTATACAATATTGAGCAGTTTCGAATACGAAACAACCTATCCAGCCTGTGGCAAAACTTGTATAGAGACCCTAACCCAGGAAACACGCATCATGACCGCACCCGACCTTTTGGATCCGCCAACGGATAGCGCCACGCAGCGCATCCGCGAATCCATCCGCGACGCGATTGTCGATCGACGGCTGGCGCCAGGCACCAAACTGTCGGAAACCGATGTCGGCAATCTGTTCAATGTCAGCCGCACCCTGGTTCGTAGCGCCCTGCAGGCACTGTCGCATGAGGGGCTGGTGAGGGTGGAGCGCAACCGCGGTGCCTTCGTCGCCTATCCGTCTCCCGACGAAGCGCGCGAAATTTTTGCCAGCCGTCGGCTGATCGAAACCGGCACGGTGACGGAAGCCGCCAAGCATATTTCCGCGGCCGATATCACCCATCTGAGGCAGTTGCTGGCGGAAGAAGACCAGTTGACGCAGCAGCGCGGAGCGGTGGCCCGCCGGGCCGAAATCAAGGCGTCCGGCGATTTCCATCTGACGATCGCGGCGATCTCCCGCAACAGCATTTTACAGCGCTTCATGGAGGAACTGGTGGCGCGCTCGTCGCTGGTGATTGCGCTCTACGGTCAATCGACAGTATCGAGTTGCGGTCACAACGAGCACGAAGAAATCGTCGATGCTCTGGAGCAGCAGGATGTGGCAAAGGCCTGCGCCCTGATGGCGCATCACATCACTCATATCGAGGCCGATCTGGACCTGCGCGAGCGCAACAGCTTTGACCTCAAGGATGCGTTCGAACTGTAACGCGGCGACCTAGCGCGGCAGGCTGGCAGCGATCAGCCGGTCGGCAATTTTCACCAGCGAAACGGCCGGCCCATCGCCGCCAAACATCTGGCTGGTGATATGGGTGCCTTCAAACAGAAGCATCAGCCCGTCGCCGAGCGCCTGCGGATCGTCCGCCCCCATGTCTTCGGCCATGATCCGCAAGCGGCGGCGCAATTCACGCTTGTTCGCCTCGCTCACCAGCCGCGCCGGATGGCCGTCATCCGGATATTCGACGCAGGCATTGGTGAGCCCGCAACCCCGATGGCCGGCATTCAGCGCCCGCTCGCCAACACCGCCGAAATAATCGACAATTTGCGCCCGGGGATCGCCGGGATGGGCGGCGACGGCGGCCTCGAAGCGGCCCCAGAAATCCTGCTCGTAGCGGCGCAGATAGGATGCCGCCAGTTCGTCCTTGGAGACAAAACTGCGATAGAGGCTCGGCTTGGTGACGCCGGCCTGGCGGACGATCTCGTCGACGCCGACAGCCCGAATACCCTGGCGATAGAACAGGTCACGGGCAACACCCATGATCTTGTCGATCGCCCGCAACGCTGGCTTCGCGGCCGGTTGCGACGCTGGTCCAGCATCAAGCGGGTCTGTCTTGCCAAACTCAGTGCCGCTCATTGCAGTCCTCTTGACATGTTACTGACCGGTACGTAGTAGATTTCTATCCTTTAAATACGGATTGGTCAGCTCCATGGCAAGTGTGCAAATTCGTCCCTTCGGTCCCCGTTACGCGTTCGTCGTGGTCGGTGTCATCTTTTTCGCGCTGCTGATCGCCTCCGGACTGCGCTCGGCCCCATCGGTGCTGATGCTGCCGCTCGAGGATTCTTTCGGCTGGCGCCGCGACGTGATTTCGCTGGCTGCCGCCATCGGCATCTTTCTCTATGGCCTCGCCGGCCCCTTCGCCGCCACGCTGATGGAGCGTTTCGGCCTGCGCCGGACGCTGATGTGCGCGCTGCTGCTGATGTCGGCCTCGACCGGCCTCAGCCTGCTGATGACAAAACCCTGGCATCTGGTTGCCACCTGGGGGATCATGTCGGGCGTCGGGTCGGGTGCGGTTGCCAGCGTGCTCGGCGCCACCATCGTCAACCGCTGGTTCAAGACCAATCGCGGGTTGGTGATGGGCCTGATGTCGGCCAGCAGCGCAACCGGCATGCTCGTTTTCTTGCCTTTCCTGGCCATGCTCGCGCAGTGGAATGGCTGGAAGGCGGTCGTCATCGCTGTCGCCATCGCCACGGCGGCGCTGTTGCCGCTGGTCTATCTGCTTGTCCCTGAACGCCCCTCCGCCATAGGCCTGTTCCGCTATGGCGCCAACGGTGAGGAACCGCAGGCACAGGCGGCAAAGGGCAATTTCTTCACCACAACCATGGGTACTTTGAAGCAGGCGGCTAAGACGCGGGTGTTCTGGTATCTGTTCGCCACATTCTTCATCTGCGGCTTTACCACCAACGGCCTGGTCGGGACCCACCTGATCGCTTTCTGCGGCGACATGGGCATTCCAGAAGTGCAGGCAGCCGGCCTCCTGGCGCTGATGGGAATTTTCGATCTGATTGGAACCACCTTTTCCGGCTGGCTGACCGACCGCTTTGACCCGCGCAAACTGCTTGGCGTCTATTATGCGATCCGCGGCCTGTCGCTGATCTATCTGCCCTATTCCAACTTCTCCGCCACCAGCCTCACCATATTCGCGGTGCTCTACGGCCTGGACTGGATCGCCACCGTGCCGCCCACCCTGCGGTTGGCGAACGAATCGTTTGGCGACTTCAAGGGACCGCTGGTGTTCGGCTGGATCGTCGCCGGCCACCAGCTCGGCGCGGCGACGGCTGCCTTCTTCGGCGGTTTCATGCGCGAGCTGCAGGGGAACTACGAAATGGCGTTTCTGATCGCAGGCGTGACGGCACTGCTTGCGGCTGCACTCTCCCTGCTGATAGAACCCAGGGAGATCCAGGGCGAACCCCAGCCCGCTTGAGGCCTCTCACAGGTCCGGATCGGATTGGGCCGTCCGCAGCGATGCGAACGGCCCAGAAAATATTTCAAACAAGGAATTTCAGCATGTCCCATTCCATTACCGGCGACCTGATCATCGGATCGCAACGGATCGCCAAGGACGAGCGCCCCTTGCGCGCTACCAATCCCGACACCGGCCTGATGATCGAGCCCGCCTTCGCCTTTGCCAGCGACGCCGATGTCAACAAGGCTGCCGACCTTGCCTGGGCTGCCTTCGACGTCTTTCGCCAGACAAGCCTTGAACAGCGCGCAAAATTTCTCGAAACTATCGCCCAGAACATTTTGGACATTGGCCCTGCCCTGATCGAGCGCGCGGTTGCTGAAAGCGGACTGGCCACCGGCCGCCTCGAAGGCGAGCGCGGCCGCACCGTTGGCCAGTTGCGGATGTTTGCGAGCTTCGTGCGCACCGGCGAATGGCTGGATCTGCGCATCGACCCGGCCATGCCGGAGCGCGCTCCCATGCCGCGCTCGGACCTGCGCAGCCGCCAGGTACCGCTCGGCCCGGTCGCCGTGTTCGGCGCCAGCAATTTTCCACTGGCCTTTTCGGTCGCCGGTGGCGACACAGCTTCAGCGCTGGCGGCCGGTTGCCCTGTGATCGTCAAGGGTCATCCGGCTCATCCGGGCACCGGCGAACTGGTCGGCCAGGCAATCCAGAAGGCGGTCGCCGATTGCGGCCTGCCCGAAGGCGTGTTCTCGTTGCTGCTCGGCGGCATCGAGACTGGCACCGCCCTCGTCAAGCATCGCCACGTCAAGGCGGTCGGCTTTACCGGCTCGCGTGGCGGTGGCCTGGCACTGGTTGCAGCGGCAGCTGCCCGTCCCGAACCGATTCCGGTCTATGCGGAAATGAGCAGCATCAACCCGGTCTTTCTGCTGCCGGGCGCATTGGCTGCTCGTGGCGATACGATTGCTGCCGGCTTCGTCCAGTCGCTAACGCTCGGCTCCGGCCAGTTCTGCACAAATCCCGGCCTTATCTTTGCCATCAAGGGACCGGAACTCGACGCTTTTGTCGAGAAGGCATCGGCCGCCATCCTCGGCCAGGTCCCGGTCGCCATGCTGACGCCGGGCATCCATCAGGCCTATGACAAGGGTGTTCAGGCCTTTGCCGACCACAAGGATGTCACGACCGTTGCCCGTGGAAAGCTTGGTGAAGGTCCCAATCGCGGTCCGGCAGCGCTGTTCATGACAGAAGCCGAAAACTTTTTGAGCGACGACACCCTCTCTCACGAAGTTTTCGGCGCCGCATCGATGATCATCACCTGCGCCTCAGCAGAGCAGCTGGTCGACGTCACCGAGAAGCTTGAAGGCCAGCTAACGGCGACTTTGCAGCTTGATTCGAGCGACAGCGCCATTGCCGGAAAGCTGCTGACCGTGCTTGAACGCAAGGTCGGCCGGATTTTGGCAAACGGCTGGCCGACCGGCGTCGAGGTCAGCCATGCCATGGTGCATGGCGGCCCCTTCCCGGCAACGTCCGATAGTCGCACCACATCGGTTGGCACCTTCGCAATTCGCCGCTTCCTGCGTCCTGTCTGCTATCAGGATCTGCCAGCCGACCTGCTGCCGCCGGAACTGCAGCCCAACAGCACGCTTCCGCGCCTGCTTGACGGAGTGCATACGGCCGGTTGATCCATTCCGCGCAGCCTTAAGGCTGCGCGGCCAGACGGCGACCTGTCCAACAACGCAAATCGCCGTATCAGCAGGAGCCGATACGGCGATTTTTAAAATTAAGTTGAGCAATGTGCGCGGCTCAGACCTTTTTGACAGTCTTTCGCGCTGCTTTCAGCTTAGGTGCACCGGCAGGCGGCGTGGCCTCACGGGCCATTCTTGCCTCGCGCAAGCGCGCCGTCTTTTCACGCTCATGCTCCATTCCGGCCAGATGTTCAGACATCGCCAGCTCGCCGTCCTGGGCGCGCAACAAACGCTCCTGCGCGACGATAGCGCGACGCTCGGCCACTTCCTCGGGCGTCGCAGCCACTTTGACTGTCTCGGCTTCAAACTCGGCGTCTGGATCTGTGTCGATGTCGGTGGGCGCGGTCAAGTGCAGTCTCCAATGTCGTCTGTGCGGGTAAAACGGCATCCGGGATCAAGCAGCGCCGGCTTACGAAGATAGGGCGCACGGCCCCAATCTTCAAGCTGCATTCACACCCGTCGCATGCGGATCCCTGACTCAATCGCGCTACGATCTGTTGAAGACGCACCGGTTGACCACGCCCCGAAAAGCGCAGGTCCGACAAGCCTTCGTCTCAAGCGTAAGGATTTTTCCAGATCACGGACTGATCGACATGCTGGATATCGCGCTTGCCGCACAGCGCCATGGTGATATCCAGCTCCTTGCGAATGATGTCGAGCGCCTGTGTCACGCCATCCTTGCCGTTGGCACCGAGCCCATAGAGGAACGGCCGGCCGATGAATGTACCCTTGGCGCCGAGTGCTATTGCCTTCAACACGTCCTGGCCGGAGCGGATGCCGCCATCAATGTGCACCTCGATCCGGTCGCCAACCGCCTCGACGATTTTCGACAGCATGCTGATCGAGGATGGCGCACCATCGAGCTGGCGGCCGCCGTGGTTGGAAACGATGATCGCGTCGGCGCCACTATCGGCCGCCGCCTTGGCGTCGTCGATATCGAGGATGCCCTTGAGGATCAGCGGGCCGCCCCACTGCTGCTTGATCCAGGCCACATCGGCCCAGGACAGGCGCGGATCGAACTGTTCCGCCGTCCAGGCCGACAGCGACGAAAGGTCTGAGACCCTCTTTGCATGCCCGACAATATTGCCGAAGCCGCGGCGCTGGGTCTTAAGCATTTCCAGGCACCAGAACGGTCTCGTCGCCATCTGCCAGATATGTTTTGGCGTAAATTTTGGCGGAGCCGACAGGCCGTTGCGCAGATCCTTGTGGCGCTGGCCAAGAATCTGCAGATCCAGCGTCAGCACCAGCGCCGAGCATTTGGCGGCCTTGGCGCGGTTGATCAGGTTGATGACGAATTCGCGGTCCTTCATCACGTAAAGCTGGAACCAGAACGGTTTCGTCGTCACCGAGGCAACGTCCTCGATCGAGCAGATGCTCATCGTCGACAACGTGAAGGGGACGCCGAACTCTTCGGCAGCACGCGCTGCCAGCATCTCGCCATCGGCATGCTGCATGCCGGTCAGCCCGGTCGGCGACAGCGCCACCGGCATCGACACCGACTGGCCGATCATGGTGGAAGCCAGCGACCGGTCGGTCATGTCGACCAGCACGCGCTGGCGCAGTTTGATATCGGCGAAATCCGCTTCGTTCGACCGATAGGTGCCTTCGGTCCAGGCACCCGAATCGGCATAGTCGAAGAACATTTTGGGCACCCGGCGCTTCGCCTTGGCCTTGAGTTCGTTGATTGTCAGTGCGATCGCCATGGATGCCTCCCCCGAGTGCCGAATTGTGCGGCTCCGCCAAAACAGGCGGAGCCGGTGCCCTTGGGAGGACCTTATACGATACCGCCGCTGCCAGCCAAGGAGGCCGGGCGTTCGGCGGCAATTTTTGCGCGATAGCCGCTGGCGCGGTAGGCGGCGATCGGATCGATCGCGCCGCCGGCTCGGCGACGGGCTTCAGCCAGGATCGGCTCGACATCGGAGCGATAGGCGCGCTTCAGCGTATCGGACGCCATCAGCGCGTCATTGTCCTGCTGGAAACCGTCCAGCGCCGTGCGATCGACCAGCAGCGCCTGGGCATAGGCGCGGCGGATCTCGTTGGCGCTGGAAATCAGGCTCTCGATCGGATCAGTGACATTGTGCGACTGGTCGATCATATGCGCCGGATGGAAATTTTCGACGCCGCGATGCTCGACGTCAACAAGTTCGTTGAATACCAGGAACAGCCGGTAGGGATCGATCGAGCCGGCATCCAGATCGTCGTCGCCATACTTGGAATCGTTGAAGTGGAAGCCGCCGAGTTTTTGGAACTGGATCAGCCGCGCGACAATCATCTCGATATTGGTATTCGGCGCATGGTGGCCGAGATCGACCAGGCAGAAAGCCTTGGGGCCGAGCGTGTTGGCAATCAGGTAGTTGGTGCCCCAATCCTGCACGACGGTCGAATAAAACGCCGGCTCGTACATCTTGTGCTCGGAAAAGATCCGCCAGTCATCCGGCAGCGCCTTGTAGATTTCCGCCATTGAGCCTAGATAACGCTCGAACATTTTTGTGAAATGGCTCTGGCCGGGAAAATTCGAGCCATCGCCGACCCAGACGGTCAACGCCTTGGAGCCGATCGCATTGCCGATCTCGATGCATTCGATGTTGTGCTCGATCGCCTGGTTGCGGGTGGCCGCATCGACATGGCTGAGAGACCCGTATTTGTAGGAATGGGTCTGCCCGGGCGCATCGGAAAAGGTGTTGGAATTCATTGCATCGAAGCCGAGGCCGAGACTGTCGCCATAGGCTTTCAGTTGCTTCGGGTCTGTCTTGTCCCACGGAATGTGCAGCGAGACATTTGGCGTGGCGCGCGTCAGCTCGTTGATCACGGAGCAGTCGTCGAGCTTGTCAAAAATGCCGCGCGGTTCGCCTGCGCCGGGAAAGCGGGCAAAACGGGTGCCGCCAGTGCCGACGCCCCAGGAAGGAACGGCGACAAAGAATTCGGAGACCTTTTTCGTCACGGCTTCGATATCCATGCCACGCCGCGATAGGTTTTCACCGAGCGCGGCGAAGTCGGACGCCAGTGCGGCAGCGCGCTTGTCATTGTCTTTTGCAACCACATCGGCCGCGATTTTCGGATCCGCCATCATTTTCCTCCCTGACGCATCTGAACCAAAACCGGCCAGTCGCGTTCTCCATCGGTAAATTTCATCAGTGCATCGAGGCAAACTTGGACATCATACGTATTCTGCTTGCAATCATCCTGCCGCCCGTCGGTGTTTTCCTGCAGGTCGGCCTCGGCCTGCAGTTCTGGCTCAACATCCTGTTGACGCTGTGTGGCTACCTCCCCGGCATCATCCATGCCATCTGGGTGATCATGCGCAGGTAACTGAATCAGGTCCTAGCGTGTAAAGCTCTGGGCGTTGCCGGCATCGACATTGATAATGTTGCCGGTGGACTTTGCCGAGACGTCGGATGTCAGGAAGTAGATCGCTTCGGCGATATCCTCCGGAAACACGTTCAGCTTGAGCAGCGAACGCTTGCGGTAGTGCTCTTCCAGATCATCGATCTCGATCTTGGAAGACGCTGCGCGCTGTTCACGCCATTCGCCATTCCAGATTTTCGAACCGCGCAGCACGGCATCCGGGTTGACGGTGTTGACACGGATGCCGGCTTCGGCGCCTTCAAGCGCCAGGCAGCGGGCGAGATGGATTTCGGCGGCCTTGGCCGTGCAGTAAGCGGACGCACCCGGCGACGAGGCCAGGCCGTTCTTGGAAGCGACGAACACGACATTGCCGCCGAGATTCTGCTTGCGAAACAGGCGGAACGCTTCGCGCGACACCAGAAAATAGCCGGTGGCGAGAATGTCCATGTTCTTGTTCCACATCGACAGTTCGGTCGTCTCGATCGGCGCCGACGAGGCGATGCCGGCGTTGGAGACGAGAATGTCGAGGCCGCCGAATTCGATGCAGCTTTCGGCGAAGGACGAGATGACCGCATCTTCCTTGGTGACGTCGAGCTTGACGCTGCGAACGGAATCCGCACCAAAGCTCTTGGTAAAGTCCTCGGTCGTTGTCTTCAGCGCTGCTTCATCGATATCCGCCAGCACCACGCAGGCGCCCTCGCCGATCAGGCGGGCGGCGGTGGCGCGGCCGATGCCGCCGGCGCCGCCGGTGACGAAGGCAATGCGACCGGCCAGGCTTTTCGGCTTCGGCATGCGCTGCAGCTTGGCTTCCTCGAGCAACCAGTATTCGATGTCAAAGGCTTCCTGGGCCGGCAGGCCCTGATACTCCGACACCGTCGAGGCGCCGCGCATCACGTTAATGGCGTTGACATAGAACTCGCTGGCGATCCGGGCTGTCGCCTTGTCGCGGGCAAAGGACAGCATGCCGACGCCGGGGATCAAGAAGATCACAGGATTGGCATCGCGCATGGCCGGAGAATTGGCGTGCTTGCAGCTTTCGTAATAGGCAGCGTAGTCGGCACGATAGCTTTCGAGAGCCTTGTCGAGCCCGGCGATTACCGCATCGACATCCGGCTTGGCCGGATCGAAATCGACGATCAGCGGCTTGATCTTGGTGCGCAAAAAGTGGTCGGGGCAGGAAGTGCCGAGCTCACCGAGCGGCTGCAGGTTATGGGAATTGACGAGTTCCAGCACCGCATCCTGATCGTCGAAATGGCCGAGCTTGCGTTCGGCCTTGCCGATGCGGCCACGAATTTCCGGCATCAGCTTGGCGGCGATCGCGCGGCGCTCGGTCTCGGCCAAGCTCTGGGTCACGGCGCCGCCAAAGATGGTCTTGCCTTCGGTCTTGTCAGCAAACCAGACGATCGCCTTGTTGATGATGTCGAGCGTCAGCTCGTAGCATTCTTTCGCATCATTGGCCCAGGTGAACAGGCCATGGCTTTCAAGCACGACGCCCTTGGAGGTCGGGTTCGCGGCGACAAAGGCGCTGAGGTCGAGGCCGAGCTGGAAGCCCGGACGGCGCCAGGGCAGCCAGCCAATATCGGCACCAAAAATTTCCTGAGTCAGTTCCTTGGAATTTTTGGACGCTGCAATGGCGATGATAGCGTCGGGATGCATGTGATCGACATGGGTGAACGGCACGAAACCGTGCAGCGGCGTATCGATCGAGGCCGCGCGTGGGTTCAAGTTGTAGGTGCAGTGCGACAGGAAGCCAACCATGCGATCTTCGTCTTCCAGGCCTTTGTAAAGGCCCTTCAGGGCTTCCAGCTTGTCCATGTAGAGGGTGGAAAAACCATCGAGCTTGATGGTGCCGACGTCGCCGCCGGAGCCCTTGACCCACATGACGCGGACTTTTTCGCCGGTCAGCGGATCGGTTTCCAGCACTTTGGCCGAGGTGTTGCCGCCGCCGTAATTGGTGATGCGCTTGTCGGCGCCGAGGAGGTTGGAGCGGTAGAGCAGCTTGCCGGGCTCATCCAGCTTGGCTGCATATGCATCATCCCAACGATTCTCGAGAAGGCGGGTTTTGCCCGTCATTGCGACCTCCCATGGTGCGTTATCATGCATGACCACCAGAGCAGCGGCCATCTCCTGTTGCCGCCGGGTATCGCTCATCATATCACTGCTTGTCAATCACAAACGATCATAAATGTTCATTGTGCGTCGCAGCATAGATTAATTTGATCGTTTGTGATTGACAGCCTACAGCGTTCACGCAATAACTCGATGCTAGGAGGACCCCAATGCACGAACGTGAACGCCATCGCATCATCTTGAGCGCGATCCAGGAAAAGCCCGTGATCACGGTGCAGGATATCGCCGAGCTGACTGAAGCGTCGGAGGCCACCATTCGTCGGGATATCGCCTCGCTTCACATTCAGGGGAAACTGCGGCGCGTCCGGGGTGGGGCCGAAGCAGTGCATCCGCCGCAGCTTGGCAATCTCGCCGCACGACCGTTCCGCGTGTCCGAATCGCTCAACATCGACAAGAAACGCGCAATTGCGCGCACAGCGGTGGATCTGTGCGACGAAGGCGACGCCATCATCATCAATGGTGGCACCACCACTTTCCAGATGGTGCATTACATGGCGGCCCGCCGACTGCAGGTGATGACCAATTCATTCGCCATTGCCGAACACCTGATCAAGCATTCAAAAAACACCGTCAGCGTACCGGGCGGGGCGATCTATCGTGAGCAGAGCCTGATTCTGTCACCGTTCGAAAACGACGCCATCCGCAATTTTTACGCCCGCAAGATTTTTATCGGCGCCCAGGGGATCGGCGCGCTTGGCGTGATGGAGGCGGATGCGCTGGTGATCCAGAGCGAACAAAAACTGATGCGCCAGGCGGAAGAGCTGATCGTCATGGTCGATTCCAGCAAGTTCAAAAAACGCTCCAGCCTGATCCTGTGTCCGCTGGAAAACGTGACCACCATTATTACCGACGACGGCATTGCCGAGGACGCGATCAAGATGATCGAGGATGCAGGCGTCGCATTGATACTCGCCGGACCATCGCAGGCCGGCGAAAAGGAGGATTCCGCGTCGGTCGCGTAACCGCTGGTCGGGCTGACGGGAGTGGCAGTACTATTTTTAACCTTGGGAGGAGGATTTTTTATGAAACTTGCAGGCAAACTCGCGCTCGGTGTCGCACTGGCATTCGCAGCATTTTCCACGGCCGCACAGGCCGCCGACATCAAGATCGCCCTGGTGGTCAAGTCGCTCGGCAACGGCTTCTTTGAAGCTGCAAACAAGGGCGCCGAAGAGGCCGCCAAGGAACTCGGCGGCGTAAAAATCATCTATACCGGCCCGACCACGACGACGGCCGAAGGCCAGATCGAGGTGATCAACTCGCTGATCGCGCAGGGCGTCGACGCAATCGCCATCTCCGCCAACGATCCGGACGCCGTCATTCCGGCGCTGAAGAAGGCCGCACAGCGCGGCATCAAGGTGATTTCCTGGGATTCCGGCGTGGCGCCGGCCGGCCGCATCATGCACCTGAACCCGTCGTCGAACGAGCTGATCGGCAAGATGTGCCTGAAGCTGGCCGCCGACCACCTGCCGGGTGGCAAGGGCGATTTCGCCATCCTGTCGGCCACCACCACCTCGACCAACCAGAACATCTGGATTGCCGAGATGAAGAAGCAGCTGAAGGATTTTCCCGGCCTCAACCTCGCCACCACCGTCTATGGCGATGACCTGGCCGACAAGAGCTACCGTGAAGCCCAGGGCCTCTTGACCTCGCAGCCGAACGTCAAGGTGATCGTCGCCCCGACCACGGTCGGCGTACTGGCTGCCTCTCAGGCGGTGAAGGATGCCGGCAAGATCGGCCAGGTTTTTGTGACCGGCCTCGGCCTGCCCTCGGAAATGGCCGGCGCCATCAAGTCGGGTGCGACCAAAGAATTCGCCATCTGGAACCCGATCGATCTCGGTTATTCCGCCACCCAGATCGCCTATCACCTGGTCAAGGGTGACACCAAGGGCGCCGTCGGCTCGGACATCGAAGCTGGCCGCATGGGCAAGATCAAGGTCGGGGAGAATGGCGAAGCCGCGATGTCGGAACCCTTCGTCTACGACGCCTCCAACATCGACCAGTTCTCGAAGATCTTTTGATCGTCGACTGAACGCTTGACGCATTCCCACCCGGCGGCGCCAGTCGCCGGGTCCATGCACCGGAATATGGTTGTGCCGATGAAAAACCTTGCCGAAAAAATGATCGAACCCAGACCCGCCGGCGAGGCCACGCCCATTCTCGAAATGCGCGGCATCTCGCAGATCTTTCCGGGCGTCAAGGCGCTCGACGGCGTCAGCATCGCGCTGTTTCCGGGCGAGGTCACTGCGCTGATCGGCGAAAACGGCGCGGGAAAATCGACGCTGGTCAAAATCCTCACCGGCATCTACCGCCCCAACGAAGGCGAGATCCTGATCGACGGTGTGCCGACCGTGTTTGCCAGCGCCCAGTCGGCGATCGACGCCGGCGTCACCGCCATCCATCAGGAAACCGTGCTGTTCGACGAACTGACCGTCGGCGAAAACATTTTCTTGGGCCATGCCCCCCGCACCCGGCTCGGCACCATCGACTGGAAGACGATTTTTGCCCGCTCGAAAGTGCTGCTGGAGCAGCTGGAAAGCACCATCGATCCGACCATCCGCCTGCGTGACCTGTCGATCGCCCAGCGCCATCTCGTCGCCATTGCCCGCGCCCTGTCGGTCGAAGCCCGGATCGTCATCATGGACGAGCCGACCGCCGCTCTTTCGCGCAAGGAGATCGACGACCTGTTTCGCATCGTCGAAAACCTCAAGGCACGTGGCAAGGCGATCCTGTTCATCAGCCACAAGTTCGACGAGGTCTATGAGATCGCCGAGAACTTTGCCGTGTTCCGCGATGGCCGCGCCGTCGGCCATGGCCGGCTGAAGGAGACGCCGCAGAACGAGATTGTGCGCATGATGGTCGGCCGCGACGTCAAGGATGCGTTTCCCAAGGTCGAGGTCGAGATCGGCGGGACCGTCTTGGCCGTCCAAAATTACTGTCACGCGACCGAATTTCACGACATTTCCTTCGATCTGCGCAAGGGCGAAATTTTGGGGATCTACGGCCTGATCGGCGCCGGGCGCTCGGAACTCTGCCAGTCGCTATTCGGCATCACCCGTCCCGCCTCGGGAAAACTGACGCTGAACGGCGAGGTGATCGACGTGCGCTCGTCGCGCGACGCGATCGATGCCGGTATCGTCTATGTGCCGGAAGAGCGCGGACGCCATGGCGTGGCATTGCAGATGCCGATCTACCAGAACATGTCTCTGCCCTCGCTGATCCGCACATCCTCGCGCTTCGGCTTTCTAAAGATGGCCAAGGAACTGGCGCTGGCGCGAAAATATGCCGAGCGGCTGGATCTGCGCGCCGCCGCCCTGTCGGTGCCGGTCGGCACGCTGTCGGGCGGCAATCAGCAGAAGGTGGTGATCGGCAAATGGCTGGCCACCCTGCCCAAGGTCATCATCCTCGACGAGCCGACCAAGGGTATCGACATCGGCTCCAAGGCCGCCGTGCACGCCTTCATCAGCGAACTCGCCTCCGAGGGTCTGAGCATCATCATGATTTCCTCCGAACTGCCGGAAATCCTCGGCATGTCGGACCGGGTGCTGGTGATGCGCGAAGGTTTGAGCGCCGGCCTGTTTGACCGCGACGAACTGAGTGCCGAAACGCTGGTGCGCGCCGCCACCGGCAACGCTTGAAGGAATTTTTGATCATGTCGCGGCTTCTGAAAAATCGTGAACTTTTGCTGGCCGGCATCATCGTCGTGATGATCGCCGCCTTTTCCACAAGGGCTGCCGGCTTTGCCAGCCCCGGCAATCTCGCCAATATTTTTAACGACACTTCGATCCTGATCATTCTCGCGCTCGGCCAGATGACGGTAATCCTGACCAAGTCGATCGACCTGTCGGTGGCCGCCAATCTCGCCTTTACAGGCATGGCGGTGGCGATGACCAATGCCGCCTTCCCCGGCGTGCCGCTGCCGGTGCTGATCGCCATGGCGATCGCCATCGGCGCCACGCTCGGCGGCATCAACGGCTTTCTCGTCTGGGCCCTGCGCATTCCCCCGATCGTCGTCACGCTCGGCACGCTCACCATCTATCGCGGCATGGCCTTCGTGCTGTCGGGCGGCAGCTGGGTCAATGCCCACCAGATGACGCCGACCTTCCTCAACATTCCCCGGCTGCAGGTTCTCGGGTTGCCGGTTCTGGCCTGGGTTGCGATCGTCATCGTTGCGCTGATCGCCTTCGTGCTCAACCGCACCCCGTTCGGCCGCTCGGCCTATGCCGCCGGCGGCAATCCGGTCGCCGCCGTCTATGCCGGCATCGATGTCGGCCGCGCCCGCTTCCTGGCTTTCGTGCTATCGGGTGGCCTTGCCGGCCTCTGCGGCTATCTCTGGGTGTCGCGCTATGCGGTCGCCTATGTCGACATCGCCAACGGCTTTGAACTCGACAGCGTCGCCGCCTGCGTCATCGGCGGCATCTCGATTGCCGGCGGCATCGGCTCGGTGATCGGCACCGTGCTCGGCGCGCTGTTTCTCGGCGTCATCAAGAACGCCCTGCCGGTGATCGGCATCTCGCCCTTTGCCCAGATGGCGATTTCCGGCATCGTCATCGTGCTCGCCGTCGTCTTCAACGCCCGGGCCGAACGCAACCGCGGCCGCATCATTTTGCGCAACCGCGCCGCCACCGAACTGGACGCCAAAGAGGTGACCGCATGACCCTTCCCGTCACCGAAGCCCCACCAGCCGCCAAACGCATCATCCCCGACCGTCTCGGCACCCCGGTTACCCGCCTGCTCGGCAGCTGGGAAGTGCTGCTGTTCGGCGTCGCCGTGCTGATCTTTATCGCCAATTCGCTGGCCTCGCCCTATTTCCTCGACGCCTGGAACCTGTCCGACGCGACCTTCAACTTCACCGAAAAGGCAATGATCGCCTTCGCCATGGCGCTGCTGGTGATTGCCGGCGAGATCGACCTGTCGGTCGCCGCCATCATCGCGCTTGCCTCGACCGCCATGGGTGCCGCCGCCCAGGCCGGTATCGGCACGCCGGGACTGGTGGCAATCGGCCTTGCCGTCGGCCTCGGTTGCGGCGTTTTCAACGGCCTGCTGGTGGCGGGACTGAAACTGCCGTCGATCGTCGTCACTATCGGCACGATGAGCCTGTTTCGCGGCCTGTCCTACATCATTCTCGGCGACAAGGCCTTTGGCGGCTACCCGGAAGATTTTGCATTCTTCGGCCAGGGCTATGTGTTCTGGGCTTTCTCATTCGAATTCGTGCTGTTCCTCGTCGTCGCCATCATTTTTGGCGTGCTGCTGCACGCCACCAATTTCGGTCGTCAGGTTTTCGTGATCGGCAACAATGATCTCGCCGCCCGCTTCTCCGGCATCCGCGTAGAGCGGATAAAGTTCATACTGTTTCTCCTGACCGGGCTGATGAGCGGGGTGGCCGCCGTCTGCCTGACCTCGCGGCTGGGTTCGACCCGGCCGTCGATCGCCCAAGGGTGGGAGCTGGAAGTGGTGACCATGGTCGTGCTCGGCGGCGTCTCCATCCTCGGCGGGGCCGGCACGATTGCCGGCGTTGTGATTGCCGCCTTCGTCATGGGCCTCGTCACTTTCGGGCTTGGGCTGCTGAACGTCCCCGGCATCGTCATGTCGATCTTTATCGGCCTGCTGCTGATCATCACCATCGCCTTGCCGATCATTATCAACCGCATGAGACTGATGAATCCCAAATGACCGCAGCTTCCCAAAAACACGCCTTCAAGATGCATCTCAACCCGGGCATGCAGGCCGAATACCAGAAACGTCACGACGAGATCTGGCCGGAACTGGTGGCGCTGCTGCGCGAGGCCGGCGCCAGCGACTATTCGATCCATCTCGATCCGGAGACCAACACGCTGTTCGGCGTGCTGACCCGACCGGCCGACCACACGATGGACAGCCTGCCGGACCATCCGGTAATGAAACGATGGTGGGCGCACATGGCCGACATCATGGCCTCGAACCCGGACAATTCGCCCGTCCAGTCCGACCTCGTCACGCTGTTCCACCTGCCATGATCATTTCTTTGCAGCGCATCGCCGTGCTCGATATCGGCAAGACCAATGCCAAGGTGGTGGTGCTCGATTGCGCCACCGGCCAGGAACTGGCCGTGCTGAAAACGCCCAACTTGGTGCTGCAGGGTCCACCCTACCCACACTATGACGTTGAAAAGCTGTGGGCGTTCTTTATCGATGCACTCAAGGCGTTTGCGCAAACACCCGGTTTCGACGCGATCTCGATCACCACCCATGGTGCCTCCGCTGCGCTGCTGGATGACTCTGGCACGCTGGCTCTGCCAGTGCTGGATTACGAACATCAGTATCCGCAAGCCGTGCAGGATGCCTATGCGAAACAGCGCCCTGCCTTCATCGATACCTTCTCGCCAAAACTGTCCGCCGGCCTCAATCTCGGTGCCCAGCTGCATTACCAGCAGACGGTCTTTCCGAACGAATTCGCCCATGTCCGCACCATCGTCACCTATCCGCAATACTGGGCCTGGCGATTGACCGGCGTGGCTGCCAACGAGCTGACCTCGCTCGGCTGCCACACCGACCTGTGGATGCCGCAGGCCGGAGACTATTCGGCCCTGGTCGATCGGCTAAACATTCGCGAAAAAATGGCGCCTTTGCAGTCCGCCTTCGATGCCCTCGGCCCCCTGACGTCGCAGATTTCCGCTGATATCGGCCTGGCAATTCCTGTGCCGGTCTTTTGCGGCATCCACGATTCCAATGCTTCGCTGCTGCCGCATCTGGTCAATCGCCAGGCGCCGTTTTCCGTCGTTTCCACCGGCACCTGGGTCGTCAGCTTCGCCGTCGGCGGCGATCTGTCGGGTCTTGATCCGGCGCGCGACACGCTGGCCAATGTCGATGCCTATGGCCGGCCGGTGTCGTCAGCGCGGTTCATGGGCGGCCGTGAATTCGAGGTTTTGACGGCAAATATTGCGCCTCAGGCCAGCAATGACCTGGATGTAGCATTGGGCGCGGTGATCGACCGGCAAGTAATGATCCTGCCGAATGTGGTGTCCGGCTCCGGTCCGTTTCCGGGCAAGGCCATGGAATGGATCGGGCAAGCGCGTGGTGCCGCGGAAATCCATGCCGCCGCATCACTCTATGCCGCGCTGATGTCGGACACCTGCCTCGGCCTGATCGGCGCACGTGGCCCGACACTGGTCGAGGGGCCATTTGCCAAAAACGCGCAATATCTCCAGGCGCTTGCCGCGTTGACTGGCCGCGAGGTTATCGGCCTTGACGGTTCAACCGGCACCGCGCTCGGCGCGGCGCTTCTGTCAGGCGCGTCTTTGCCCTACGCCCATCCGGAACGGGTGCTGATGCCGGACCTCATTGATTTGGCGGATTACCGCGTCAGATGGACGGATGCCGTCAACAGCATCCCTCAGACGTAGCCATTCCACCTCCGTCGATGACAGCTTCCTGAGTGCCTCGCCAAAGACATGCGCAAGCGAAAGGCGTTTAAAAACCCTTCGACTGCGCAATATCTCCTGGCCGCGGAACTCCGGTCAGATGAGTTTGTCCAGGGTGATCGGAAGATCGCGAACACGTTTTCCTGTGGCATGGAAAACCGCATTGGCGATCGCCGGGGCGACACCGACGATGCCGACTTCGCCGGCTCCCTTGCCACCCAGTGCCGAAGCATGCGGATCGGGGATACCGACGGAGATCACCTGAATGTTCGGGATGTCTGCATTGGTAGGCACCAGATAATCGCCGACATTGTTGTTGACGAGCCGGCCGTTGCGCTGATCGACCAGCCCCTCCTCCAGCAAAGCCTGGCCGATGCCCATGATGATACCGCCGCGCCACTGGCTTTCCACCAGCCGCGGATTGTACAGGCGGCCGCAGTCGAATGCCGAGACGATGCGGGAGACCCTTACCGTGCCGAAATCCTCGTCCACCCTGACTTCGGCAAAATGGGCGCACCAGCTGTGCATCGAATAGTCGCCCGCGGTTGGCCCCTGCACACCGGCCATCGTCGTCCAGGCGCGTTTGTGATCCTCGGCAGACTGCGTGCCGTCGGCAAGCGTGTTGCGCAGGATCTCCAGATGGTCCCGGCCGAGTGCCGCCATGAGCTCGGCAACTGAAACCGACGGACCTTCGTCGCGGGACGCCGCAATGCGACCATCGGCGACGATCAGTGTGTTGGCGCCGGTGTCGCGGAATGGCGAATTGGGGTCACTCAGCGCGAGGCCTATGAGCTCGTCGCGCGCCGCCATCGCCGCCTTGTGCACGGCGCCGGTGATCGAACCGGCCAGCATCGATCCCCCGGCGATGGCCGACCCCGGCAACCGTGAGTCGCCGAGATGGACGTCGATCTGCTCGACCGGAACGCCCAGCACCTCGGATGCCGTCTGCGCCAGGATCGTGTAGGTCCCCTGCCCCATGTCGATCGAGCCGCTGACGACTTCGACACGGCCATTGGCCAGAATGCGGATCATCGCCGAACTCGGCGCACGGATCACCGGAAACGTCCCGCATCCGATCCCCCATCCGACCAGCGTCTTGCCGTCGCGCATGGAACGCGGCTGATGGCTACGGCCCGACCAACCGAAGGCCTGTGCGCCTTCTGTCAGAGCTTCACGCAGCTGGCGCGTCGACCATGGTTTTCCGGATTGGTAGTCACGGTCGGCATAGTTCTTCAGACGAAGCTCCAACGGGTCCATGTCGAGCTTGTAGGCCAGTTCCTCCATGGCACATTCGATGGCATAGGCACTGGGATTCTTGCCGGGACCGCGAAGCGCGCCCGGGGTGACGGTATTGACCGGCACAATCCGATGCTGCGAACTGAAATTTTCGACCTTGTAGAGAACGGCCGTCGCTGCGCCCGTCTGTTCGGGATAGTCCGCATAGGTCGAGGTTTCGCTGACGCCGCGATGAACGATCGCCTGTAACACGCCATCCGCCGTCGCGCCCAGCGCGATCGTCTGCCGCGTGGCGGCGCGGCCGCCATAGCTGGTAAAATTCTGCGGTCGGGTGACGGCAAGCCTGACCGGTCTGGCAAGCATCCTCGCCGCAGCCGCAGCCACCGCACCATAGGCAAGAGCCGCGCCCTTCGATCCAAACCCGCCCCCGATATAGGGCGAAATCATCCGCACATTATCGAGTGGAATGCCGAACCATTCCGAATAGGTGCGTGCCATGCCGTGGGTCCACTGGCTCGGCTCCCAGACGGTCAGCGTATCGCCATCCCATTGCGCTGTGAGACCGTGCGGTTCCATCGCCACGTGGAATTCCCGCGGCGTGCGATATTCCACCTCTATCTTGACCGATGACGCCGCCAGCGCCGCCTCCGCATCGCCCCAACCTGCCGTCAGATTGTCCATCAGCTTGCCGTCGACTGCATCGGCATCGTCCAGGCTCATGACCGCAGATGTTTCCTCGTAGGTGACATCAATCAGCTTGGCCGCTTCCAACGCCTGTTCGCGTGTCTCCGCCACCACCGCGCATATCGCCTCGCCATTGAAGCGGACGTCGCGCGGCAGCGGCGCATAGGCCTGATTTTCCGGTCGATTGCCGTGCCAGTCCGAGGCCACTTTCAGGCCAAGGTCATCCTCCGGCGTCAGGATCATCAGCACGCCGGGCGCAAGCTTCGCCACTGCGGTATCAACCGTCACCACCCGACCGGCCGCGATCGTGCTCTGCAACAGCACGGCATGGGCCAGGTTTTCGACGCGATACTCCAGCGCATAGGTCGCCGAACCGGTGACTTTTACGTTGCCTTCGAAACGGGTTTGGCGCCCGCCGACATTACCATCGGACGCATCGCCGTGCTTGCGGGTTTCGATCATGGTCATAGCATGCCTCCGACTTTCATGATGGCGCGGGCGACCACGCGGGGCGCGAGTTTTACTTTATAGTGGTTGTCACCATGGGATACGGCATCGTCCACCAACTGCTGACTGGCCTTCTCGATGGCGCCGGCATCCAGCACCTTCCCGATCAATGCCGACTCGATGCCGCGTGCACGCCACGGCTTCGTTGCGACCCCGCCCAGCGCGATGCGGATATCGCGCACGGTCTTTCCATCTGCCTCGAACTCGATGCCAACCGCAGCGCTCGCGGCCGCAAACTCGTAGGATTGGCGGTCCCGAACTTTCAGGTAGGTCGAATTGCGCGCGGCATCCGAGGCCGGAATTGAAACGGCGGTGATGATCTCTCCGTCCTGAAGCACCGTTTCCTTTTCTGGCGTGGTTCCGGGAAGCAGGAAGAACGCGTCGATCGGCACTTTGCGCAGGCCCAGATCGACCGTGGCGTCCAGAGCCAGGAGCGCCACCGCGAGATCGCCCGGATAGCTGGCGATGCAGCTTTCGCTCGTGCCCAGCACCGCATGATTGCGTGTCACGCCGCCGATTGCTGAACAGCCGGAGCCCGGATTGCGCTTGTTGCAGGCGGGAAACGCGCCAGGATCGCGAAAATACGAACAGCGCGTGCGCTGCAGCAGATTGCCGCCGATGGTCGCCATGTTGCGCAATTGCGGGGATGCGGCAAGTGACAGCGATTCTGCAACGGCAGGAAATGCCGAGCGGATGTGGTCATCCTCGACGACAGCCGACATCTTCGCGAGACCGCCAATCGTGACGCCATCGTCGGTGACCTCAATACCGCTCAGACCGGAAAGATGCGTGATGTCGATCACCAGCCACGGATCCATCACCCCGCATTTGGCAAGGTCCAGAACGGTGGTCCCGCCCGCAAGCAGTACCGCGCCGGCCTGCAGTGAGGCCTTACGGGCTTCGTCGATGGAGGAGGCCCGCTGATAGGAAAACGCTCTCATGATGCAAACTCCGCAGCCTGCCGCACCGCCGCGACGATATTGTTGTAAGCTCCGCACCGACAGAGATTGCCGGACATGTACTCGCGGATTTCCTCGTTGGAGCCGGCATGGCCCTCACGGATACAGGCGACTGCGGACATGATCTGGCCCGGGGTGCAGTAGCCGCACTGAAACGCATCATGCTCAACAAACGCCGCCTGGACGGCATGAAGCGCGCCGTCGTCACCGGAAAGCCCCTCGATCGTCTCGATCTGCCGGCCCTCCACCTGAACCGCAAGCGTCAGGCAGGAGAGCACGCGTTGACCGTCGATATGCACCGTACAGGCGCCGCACTGGCCCTGGTCGCAGCCTTTTTTGGTTCCGGTCAGACAGAGATTCTCGCGCAACGCGTCGAGCAGCGTGACCCGCGGCTCGATCGAAAGCGCATGCGCCTGTCCGTTAATGTCCAATGAAATTTGAAGCGTTCCCGTCATGGTGAACTCCTGCTGTCGACTGAACGAAATTTGATCGAAAGTCCGCGTGTGGTCCGCGAACCGACATCTTGTCTGGCCTGGGACGCGATGCCGATTTCGGCCTGACACTTCCCGGATCTTAGAGTACAAGTCAAAAGGCGCCCCGCTAAAAGGAGGCGCCTCCGTTTAAACTAGAGACTTGTCCGCTTTCGTCAAGTCGTAAACCCTTTGGAGCAGATTTTGGCCGCGGCCGACCATAATGCAGCATCGAATGCCACGCCTGCCCTGCGCGCAGACGCTCGTCGCAACAGAGACAGACTGATCGAGGTTGCTGCCGCTGCCTTTGCCGACAACGGCGTTGAAACCTCGTTGGAAGATATTGCCCGGCAGTCCGGCGTTGGCATCGGCACGCTGTACCGCCACTTTCCCACCCGCGAACATCTTGTCGAAGTGGTGTATCGCCGCGAGCTGGAAATGCTGGCCGCCGCCGCCGGTGAACTGGCACAGACGCACACCCCGGATGCGGCACTTGAAGAATGGATGCGCCGGTTCGTCGGCTATATCGCCACCAAGCGCGGCATGGCCAACAGCCTGCGGATCCTGATGGCCTCGAACTCGGCGCTGTTTGCAGACGGAAGCGGTATTTTGCGGGCAGCGTTGGAGGACTTGCTGCAAAACGCCACAAAACAGCACGCTGTGCGTAGCGACATCGATACGACCGATCTGCTGCATGCGCTGGCAAGCATCTATTCCATTCCGGACGCCGCCGATTGGCGTGATCGCTCCCACCGGCTGATCGGGCTCTTGATGGATGGGCTGCGTTGCCGCAGATAATTTAAGCCGGCCTCTAGCCAAGGACGAGCGGTTGCAGCGGTTTAAAAACAGCCGTTCCCGCTTCGCTCCGACCGCGTTGCCGATGGCCTCGAGCCTAGTCGTGGAGCGCGACGATCGCTTCGATCTCGACGGTGATGTTGTTGGGCAGCGATCCGAAACCCACAGCGGAACGGGCATGCCGGCCGGCATCGCCAAACACCGCTACCATCAGGTCAGAGCAGCCGTTGATGACGGCCGGATGCGCGGTAAAATCGGGTGTCGCATTGACCATGCCGAGCAGCTTGATCACCCGCTTGACCCGCGACAGGTCGCCGAGCGCATGGTGCATGACCGAAAGCAGGTTGATGCCGGTCAGCCGGGCATGCCGATAGGCATCCTCTACGGACACATCGGCGCCGACCTTGCCGGTATTCAGCGCGCCATCGGCTTCACTGGGTCCCTGGCCCGACAGATACAGCATGTTGCCTTCGATCACGTAGGTGACGAAATTGGCGATCGGCTGCGGCGCCGGCGGCAGGGTGATGCCGAGGCTGGCGATGCGCTCGTATGGGGACTGGACGGTCGCGTTTTCGGTAGGGATCGGCTTCACGCAATACTCCTGCGGATGGTTTTAAAGTCTGACGGACGGTCGGGCGGCTGTCGTGATAGGTGGACAGACAGCACGGGTTCAGGAGATTTGCACCAAATGCCCCGCCGAAACCTCTGAATAGTGGCGCAGCGGTGGCTCGTAGCCGACCGGACGCACGGGGCTTTTCAGCTCGTCATTGGCGACATCGCGGCGGATGCCGCGCCGTGCGGGATCGGGCACCGGCACGGCCGCCATGAGCTTTTTGGTATAGGCGTGCTGCGGGTTTTCAAATACCGCGGCACGCGGGCCGATCTCGACGATTTCTCCGAGATACATCACCGCCACCCGGTGACTGACACGCTCTACCACCGCCATGTCATGGGAGATAAACAGGAAGGCAAGGTTGAGGCTCTGCTGCAGGTCCATCAGCAGATTGCAGACCTGCGCCTTGATCGAGACGTCGAGCGCCGAAACCGATTCATCGGCAACGATCACTTTCGGGTTGAGGCTGAGCGCCCGGGCAATGGCAATGCGCTGGCGCTGGCCACCGGAAAATTCATGCGGATAGCGGCCCATCATCGCGCTGTTCAAGCCCACGCGCTCAAGCAGATCGGCGGCCTTTTCCCAGGCCTGTTTGCTCGTGCCCAAGCGGTGCTTGATGAACGGTTCGGCAATTGCCCGGCCCACCGTCATGCGCGGGTTGAGGCTGGAGAAGGGATCCTGAAAGATCATCTGGATCGATTTGCGCATGTCGCGCAGGCCGACCGTATCGAGCTTCAGCACGTCATAGCCGTCGAGGTGCACTTCGCCCGAATCCGGCTCGATCAGCCGGGTGATCGAGCGGCCGGTGGTTGACTTGCCGCAGCCGGACTCGCCGACCAGCGATAGGGTTTCGCCCTGCGCCAGGCTGAAGGACACGTTTTCCACCGCATGAATGGCACCGGTGCGGCGGCCCAAAATGCCGGCGTGAATGCCGAAGCGGGTGGTCAGGTTTTTCACCTCCAGTACCGGCGTCTCACGCGTATCGACGGTTCCGGCGACTTCGGTCGGCTCGTCTAGTTCGCCGGTCTTGACGTCGACGACGGCAAAGCGGCGCGGCCACAGACTATCCTTCATCGAACCGAGTTTAGGGACCGCCGACAGCAGTGCCCGCGTATAGGGATGCTGGCCGCGATGAAAGATGTCGGCGGTGGCGCCGGTTTCGACCGCCTCGCCGCGATACATGACAATGGTCCGGTCGGCGATCTCGGCTACCACACCCATGTCATGGGTGACGAACAGGACGGACATGCCTTCCTCTTCCTGCAACACCTTGATCAGGTCGAGGATCTGACCCTGGATGGTGACGTCGAGAGCGGTAGTAGGCTCATCGGCGATCAGCAGCCGTGGTTTTGAGGCGAGCGCCATGGCGATCATCACCCGCTGGCGCATGCCGCCGGAAAACTGGTGCGGATATTCATCGAAACGGCTCTTGGCGTTGGGGATGCGAACCTTTTCCAGCATCCTGACCGTCTCCAGCCGCGCCTCGGCCTTGGACATGCCCTTGTGGGCGGTCAGCACTTCGGAAATCTGCCGGCCGATGGTGAAGATCGGGTTGAGCGAGGTCATTGGTTCCTGAAAGATCATAGCCGCGTCATTGCCGCGCACGCGGCGCATCTCCTGCTCCGACAGGCCCAAAATATCTTTGCCATCGAGCAGGATCTTTCCTTCGACCCGGCTAGTATTTTTGGCTAGCAGCCGCATGATCGACAGCGATGTGACGCTCTTGCCGGACCCGGATTCGCCGACGATGGCAACCGTCTCGCCGGCCTTGACGTCGAACGAGACGTCGCGCACCACGGGCCGCCACGCCCCGTCGACCAGGAACGACGTAGTCAGATGGCTGACGCTTAAAACCGTCGCTGCTGCCGTTGCCGGGCTTTTGGCTGCCAATTGCATCTCGCCGCTCATTGCATTCCCCTTGTCGTCATTCTTGCGGCGCCGGCAAACGGCGTCGGCTTTGTTTTCAGCTCGGCTTCAATGGCGTGGCAAAGGACGGCGTCGGTCGGCCCTCGGCAATGCGTGCGGCCTCAAGGGCCGCGATCTTTCGGTCGATCTCCACACGCTCGGTAACGCCATGCGGATTGTCCCGGGTCGGCATCGCGTCTGCGACATGCAAGTAGCGTTCGCCGGCCACTGCATAGAGCCGGCGCAGTTCGGCCAGTGGATCGGGATGATCGTCGGCGCGGATGTTCAGCCAGGCATAGTCCTGGTCGCGATAGATCACCAATGCTGCCGACTGCCGGCCGCGCAGATCGCCGCCGGCGGCTTCCCCTGCCTCCATCGCCGCCATCAGCCGTTCGGCCATCGGCTGGCCGGCCAGGGCATTGTAGGCCTTCATCGTGTCTTCGATCACCGCCGGTCCGGCAATCATGTTGCCGGCGACCGAGACATTGTTGCCGATCACATGCCCTGCCCAGTGGGTGCAGCGGCTGCCGGTGTAGGCGGTAGAGCGCCCCTGCGCGTCCATGATATGCATCTGCCGGAGCTCGCGCCCGTCATCGCGGCCGGTGAGTGCCGCGACGATGGCTTCGGGGGCCATACCGTCGGCCAGCATTTTCAAGCCATCGGTGCCGTAGATCGGGCTGATGAAGGCCTGGGTGGCGACGGCGCCGACCCGGCCGCGGATATGCGGCACGGCGGCACCGACCGCAAAGAAGCGGCTGGCAACGGCGATGCCGAGATGGCCGGTTTGAGGGTCGTGGGCAATGATGGACCAGGTCATAAAACTATCTCCCGATGGCGTAGGCTTGCATCAGTCTTGGGGTGGCGGCCGCGCGTAACAATCCGTCGGCATCGCGGCGGGCCGCCGTCAGGCGGCCGACGGTCCAGGGCTCGGCCGGGGTGACCCTGTGCCCCTTGGCGCGCAGGGCATCCATCACGTCCGTGCCGATATTGCTTTCGATCATCAGATTGCCCGGATCGCTGGTGCGCGGATAGAACGAAGCCGGGAAATGCGCGGTGTGGAACAGCGGCATGTCGATGGCGGCCTGGAGGTTGTTCTTGTGGTGGATGTAGCGCAGCAGGAAGGCGAGCTGCCACTGGTCCTGCTGGTCGCCGCCGGGCGTGCCGAATGCCATGGTTGGGCGGCCCTCGAACAGACCGATTGACGGCGTCAGCGTCGTGCGTGGTCGTTTTCCCGGCGCCAGCGAGGTCGGAAGGCCGGGCTGCAGCCAGAACATCTGTGCACGGGAATTGAGGCAGAAGCCGAGGCCAGGGATGGTCGGCGAGGATTGCAGCCAGCCGCCGGACGGGGTGATCGACACCATGTTGCCTTCGCGGTCGATGACGTCGATATGCACGGTGTCGCCGCGCTTTTCCGATAGATGCGCCATGGTCGGCTCGTAAACCGCGCCCTTGGCACCACCGGCCAGCATCTTTGTCGTCAGGTCGTACTGGGTCTCGAAGCCGGCGATCAGGCCCGGGCGCAGTTCCATCGAGGCCGTGCCCGAAATCAGCTTGCGGCGCTCGTCATTGTAAGCGTCCGACAGCAGGTGCTCCATCGGCACCTCAGCAAAATCCGGGTCGCCGTAATAGACTTCGCGGTCGGCAAAGGCGAGCTTCATGGCTTCCACGACGGTGTGGACATAGTCCGGCCCGGCCGGGTCCATGGCGGCGATGTCAAAACCCTTGAGCAGCGCCAGCGACTGCAGCAGCACAGGGCCCTGCCCCCAAGGGCCTGTCTTGGCGATGGTCCAGCCGTGGTAATCGTAAGTGGTTGGCGCTTCGACGGTTGCGCGCCAGTTGGCCATGTCGTCGGCGGTCAGCACGCCCTTGTGGCGGCTACCGCTGGCATCCATCACTTCCGCCGTGTTCAGGTAGTCCTGGATCGCCTCGGCGACGAAGCCGCGGTAAAAGGCATCGCGGGCTGCCTCGATCTGGTTTTCGCGGCCGCTCTTGGCCTCGGCTTCGGCGATGATGCGTTTCCAGGTATCGGCCAGCACCGGGTTCTTGGCATTCGACCATGCCTCAGGGGCGACACCGCCCGGCAACCATGTCTCATGCGTAGTCGGCCATTCAGTCTCGAAGAAACCGGCAAGCCCTTTGATGGTGGCCGCAACGCGCGGCAGCATCGGATGGCCGTGCTCGGCATAATAGATCGCCGGCTCCAGCACCTCGCGCACGGTCATCGTGCCGTAGTCGCGCAGCATCAGCATCCAGCCATCGAAGGCACCGGGGATGACGGTGGACAGCAGGCCATCGCCGGGGATCAGCTTCATGCCTTCGCCGGTATAGTGCTCGATCGTGGCGCCGGCCGGCGCCGGGCCCTGCGCACAGATGACCTCGACCTTGTCGTGCTTCTTGGAATAGAGGATCGCCGGCATGTCGCCGCCTGGGCCGTTCAGATGCGGCTCGACGACGTTGAGGGCAAAGCCGGTGGCGACCGCCGCGTCAAAGGCGTTGCCGCCTTTTTCCAGAATGCTCATGCCGACGGCCGACGCAATCCAGTGGGTGGAGGTGACGACGCCAAACGTGCCCAAGATTTCCGGGCGGGTGGTGAATTCAGACATTCGATAGGCCTTTCAGACTGATTTTAGGCTTCGCGCGGGTCGAGCGCATCGCGCAAGCCGTCGCCGAGAAGATTGAAACCGATGACGACGAGAAAAATAGCAGCGCCCGGCCACATGGCCATCCACGGCGCCTGGGAGAGAAAGTTCTTGGCGATATTGAGCATCGAGCCCCAGCTGGGGGCCGGCGGCTGCTGGCCGAGGCCGAGAAAGGAGAGGCTGGCTTCGGCGATGATGGCGGTGGCGATCGTCAGCGTCGCCTGGACGATGATCGGCGGCATCACGTTGGGCAGGATATAGCGCAGCATGATGTCGAGATGGCCGAGCCCGACCGAGCGGGCGCCCTCGACATAGTCTTCCGTCTTGACCGACAGCACCTGGCCGCGCGTCAGCCGCACGAAGATCGGCATCGCCGACAGGCCGATGGCAATCATCGCATTGACGAGGCTCGGCCCAAGAAAGGCGGCGAGCGCGATTGCGGTGATCAGGAACGGCATGGCCAAAAAGGCTTCGGTGATGCGCGAGATGACGATATCGACCCAGCCGCCGAAATAGCCGGCGACCAGCCCGAACGGCACGCCGATGCCGACGGCAATCGCCACCGAAAACACGCCGGCCATCAGCGAGGCGCGGGCACCAAAAATCATCCGCGAGAGGATGTCGCGACCGATATCGTCAGTGCCGAGCCAATGGGCGGCCGACGGCGCTTTGCGGATCGCCGACCAGCTGGTGGCCAGCGGATCCGGGATCGGCAGGATCGGTGCGGCGATGGCCAGCAGGGTGAAGAACAGGATGATAAACAGCCCGAACAATGCGCTCTTGTTGGCCTTCATCTTGCGCCAGGCGCGGCTGCCGTTGTCGCCGCGGTCGGTGACGGGCGGCACGACGGTTTCGATCATCGTCATAGGGCGGCCCTCATGCGGGGATTGAGCAGGACATAAAGCACGTCGGCAATCAGGTTCATCAGGATGAAGCCGAGCGCCGTGCACAGCACCACGCCTTGGACCACCGCGTAGTCGCGGTTGAAGACCGCATCGACGATAAGCTTGCCGAAGCCGGGAATGGTAAAGATCTGTTCGGTGAGCACGGCGCCGGCCAACAGTTCGCCGAACAGCAGTGCAGTCAGCGTCACGATCGGCAGCAGCGCGTTGCGAAAGCTGTGGCTGAGAACAACCTCCTGCGACGACAGGCCCTTGGCCCGTGCCGTGCGGATGTAGTCGGCCTGCAGCACGGTCAGCATCGACGAGCGGGTATGGCGCATCAGGGTGGCGGCGAGCGCGTTGCCGAGCACAAAGGCGGGCATGATCATTGTCTTCAGCGAGCGTATGGGATCGACGAACAACGATTCATAGCCGGACGCGGGCAGCCAGCCGAGATTGACCGAAACCAAGAGGATCAGCATGATGCCGAGCCAGAAATTCGGGATCGACAGGCCTGTCAACGCCACCAGGTTGGCGAGATAATCGATCCAGGTGTTCTTTTTCACCGCGGCCAAAATG
>Ga0247730_1000304_pt1 | contig 41473 bp, 35 predicted proteins | sample UWRJL073202C2_FD_180959 | JGI IMG/M metagenome (GOLD analysis project Ga0247730, IMG submission 180959) | Plant litter microbial communities from Arlington Agricultural Research Station in Wisconsin, United States - UWRJ-L073-202C-2 | ecosystem: Environmental > Terrestrial > Plant litter >... | reverse complement strand
AGCGCCCGCACTCGTCACGAAAGAACATACCGCCAGCACTCCTGGAGCATCTGGCGGCAACAAACTCCTACGTGGGTGTCTAGGAAAACTTGACCACTACAGCCCTGCGCGCGACATCTTTTCGCGAAAGCCTGCATGTCTTCGCGACAAGCCGTCGCGCGCAGGGCGCGCTCCTACACAAAAAGAGCGCGGCGTCAGATGTTCATCTGCTCATTGATGGTCCGGTGACCTGCTGCGCCTGATCGGGCTCTATATGCCGAACCTCCTGCTGTACCAGATGCGTGTAGTTCTGAACATGCAACGCTGCCTCCCGCGCTGTAATCCTTCGTCGAATAACCCTTTACCAGCTCTTCGACGGTGTGATCGGCGTGCTGGTCGACGACGAGCGTCTTCTGCGCTTCCCGCCCCGCCTCATAGGTCTCGAAGACGGCGTTGCCCCAGTGATCAAGGGCCACTATGCCGTCATACCTGTCTTGCGCCTGCTCGAGGGCCTTCTCCTTCGAGCGCGACGTGTGGACTGTTTTGTCGGCGCTCCCGCTGAATTCGAATTTGAGATTGCCCGGGTTGTTGTTACGCCAGGACACCGTCCCGTGCTGTGCGGTCACCCAGGTGTTGTCGTCCATTTCAAAAACGCGGGTCTTGCCTTGGCTAGCGACCAGTCGGGTCACCTTCTTTTCAGAAACAACGTCCATATCTTCTCCGGATGTGCGGCCATCAGGCCCTTAAATACCTTTGCTGCAGTCGGTGCGCACTTCTTTACATGCCTGGCCACCGCCCGCGTCACAGGCGCTCATGGCACGGGATATCGCCTGCACCTTGTCCTTCGGATCGGGACTGCCACCACCAAATGAGCGACCGCCGGCATCGCGGACGAGGGAAATACAGCCGTCCTCCTGCTGTACGAGAACGGTGCACTCCTGCTTATTGCAGTCGCCCGTCAAAGCGGCCCAAACCGAATCCGGCGTTGGCTTGCCGTGGGTGAACATGAACTTTCCATTCGTGCGGTTGACCACGAGGCCATTAAGAAAGACCGGGACCGCCCATCTTGCGTCCATGTCTGAGGCAAGGTTCGGGGTCGGGAATGGCAGCTTTTCGGTCCTGGCGTCGCCACGACCAGCCACGACCGTTTCGCGCTCAGCGGTAGAGACCTGCCATGTATCAGCTTTCTTGACGAAATCAAGGACTGTCGTCGACGGCTTTTCACCGCTGTCGATCTGTTCGATGTGGACGTGCGCAGGCGTTACCTTGACGTAATCGCCGTCGAACGGGTCGTCATGGAACTGGCTGCATTTTGAGCACGCGATGAGTTTTTCGTTCGAGAATTCGGCTGCGAACTGGCCGCCGTTTCTGCCGAATACGGTTAGGGTGCGGTGACGTATACCGTTCTTGTCCGGGGGAGTCTCATAGACGGCTGCGGCGGCGGCGTCAGGCTGGTCGCCGCTTGATGTGAATGAAAGGAGGGTTGTGCCGGACGGGGCGGCGGCGGTTATCTCAGGGGGCGCCGTTGGCGGGGCTTTGACCGGGGGCGCTGCGAAGGCAGGTCCTGCGCATGCCAGCAGGGTGGCCATGGTGAGTCGAAGTGTCCGTGTCATCGCCAGCTCCAGGGGAAAGTCCGGAGGATAACCGACGATCAAGGCCGTGTAGGAGCGCGCCGCGCGCGCGGCAGCTCCTCGCGAAAGCCCACGCCTCATCGCGACAAGCCGTCGCGCGCAGGGCGCGCTCCTACAACGCCAGCTCGCGATATCGAGTGTTCAGGACAGCAACCTGCGCCTCAACGGCGGCCACATCCCCGGCATTCACAACCACATCGTCCGCCACCCCCAGCCGCGCTTCCCGCGACGCCTGCGCAGCGATCATCTTCCTCGCCAGCGCCTCATCGATCCCATCGCGTGCGATCAGCCGCGAAATGCGGACATCCTCCGGCGCATCCACAACCAGCACCCGATTGACCCACGCGTAATGCGCGCGATTCTCGACCAGCAGCGGGATGGAAAGAAGGCAATACGGCCCGGTGTCGTCAGCTGCAGTCTGCCGCAGCCAGTCGCGGATGCGCGGGTGAAGAATGCCCTCGAGCGTCGTGCGCGCCGCCGGGTCGGCAAACACGCGCTGGCGCATGGCAGGGCGGTTCAGCAAGCCGTCGGGGGTCAAGGCATCCGCGCCGAATACACGAGCCACCTCTGCCAACGCTTCGGAGCCGCGTTCCACCACGACCCGGGCCGCCGCGTCGGCGTCGTAAGCCCGCACGCCCAACGCCTCGAAACTGCGCTCGACCGTGCTCTTGCCCGACGCGATACCGCCGGTCAGCGCGACGACGAAGCCGGTCATGTCAGGCCCGAAATCCGCATGTAGGCCGCCAGCAATTGGTCGCCCACGAGGAACCAGACCCAGCCCGCAGCGGCGATATACGGCCCGAAAGGAATGGGAATATCACGCCCATGGCGACGAAGCACGATCAGGAAGCCGCCGACAATGGCGCCGATCAGCGACGAGAGCATCACCACGGGGAGGATCGAGGCAGGGCCCATCCAGGCGCCGAGCGCCGCCAGCAGTTTGAAGTCGCCGTGGCCCATGCCTTCCTTGCCCGTCAGAAGCTTGAACAGCCAGTAGACGCTCCAGAGGCTGAGGTAGCCGATCAGCGCGCCCAGGATCGCCGAGGTCGGTGAAACCGGCAGCGGCTGCCACGACGGAATCAACGTCAGTGCGAGGCCGATCCAGAGCAGCGGGTAGTTAAGGTCGTCAGGCAACAGCTGCGTACGAGCGTCGATGCCCGACAGCGCGATCAGCATGAAGGTAAACAGCAGCGCGGCCAGCGCCGACACGGTCGGGCCGAAATGCCAGACGATCACCGCGCTGGCGAGGCCCGTCAGCGCCTCAACCAGCGGGTACTGGGCCGAAATCTTCGTCCCGCAATAGCGGCAGCGGCCTCGCAGGAACAGCCAGCCGAACAGGGGCACGTTATCCCGGGCCGACAGCTTGTGCTTGCAGGAAGGGCAGTGCGACGACTCGAGGGCGATGCCCGGCGGCTTCGGGTCGTCGACTTCCGGCAGTTCGAGGACCTCGCGGGCCTGCCGGCGCCAGTCCCACTGCATGCGTGCCGGGGTGCGCAGGATCACGACGTTCAGGAAGCTGCCCACCAGCAGGCCGAACACGGCGGCAAAGGCGACCCACAGGGCAATCGGCATATCAGGCATGAGCGGTCCGTATCTAAAGAAAAGCCCTCCACCCGCGAGGGGGAGGGCTTGTATTGTGCATGGAGCGAAGGGTCAGGTCGTACCGGCGATCTTGAAGATCGGCAGGTACAGCGAGATGACCATGCCGCCGACCAGGCCGCCCAGGATCACCATGATGAACGGCTCGAGCAGGCTGCTGAGGGTGTCTACGGCGTTTTCCACTTCGGTTTCGTAGAACTCGGCGACCTTGAAGAGCATGTTGTCGAGCGAGCCGGATTCTTCGCCGATAGCCGTCATCTGGACCACCATGTTCGGGAACAGGTTGGTCTGGCGCATGGCCAGCTGGAGCTGGTGACCGACGGAGACGTCGTCGCGCATCTGGAGGACGGCTTCACCGTAGACGATGCTACCGGTGGCGCCTGAAACGGCTTCGAGGGCGTCGACCAGAGGGACACCCGCCTGGAAGGTGACGCCAAGGGTGCGGGCGAAGCGGGCGAGGGCGGACTGGCGGAGGATGTTGCCGATGACTGGGAGTTTCAGGGAGACGCGGTCGAGGAGGTGGGCGAATTTGGGGGAGCGTTTTTTGGCCGCAACAAAGGAGAACCCCGCCGCGACAATGACGCCTAAGATTAACCACCAATACGCCTGCATGAACTCCGAGGCTTTGACGACAACCATTGTTGGAACGGGCAATTCGGCACCAGCATCTCGGAACGTCTGCTGGAAAACTGGCACCACGAAAAGCAGCAAGATCGTAGTTACCAGAAATGCGACCACAAGCACCATTGCGGGATAGAACAGCGCCTTCTTGATCTTCGCCTTGATGTTTTCCGTTCGCTCTTTATAGGTGGCGACGGTATCAAGGATGGTATCCAGTACACCCGCCGATTCGCCCGCGTGGACCAGGTTGCGATACAGCTCGTCGAACTGAACCGGATACTGGCCCAGCGCTTCGTGCAGAGACGCGCCACCTTCAATGCTCGTCTTCACATCCGTGAGAATGGTCTTGAAACGGATGTTCTTCTGGCCGCCAGCAATGATGTCGAACGCCTGTACCATCGGGACGCCTGAAGCCATCATCGTCGCGATCTGACGGCTGAAAATGGCGACATCGCGCGGCTTTACAGAACTGCCCTTTGAGCCAAAAAGGGGCTTTTTCCGCTCGCGCACGGTCTGAGGGTTCATGCCCTGCCGGCGCAGCTCGGCCTTGACCAGGGCAGCATTCTTGCCCTGCATCTCGCCCGTCATTCGCTTGCCGCGCTTATCGAGCGCGACCCAGTCGTACATGATCAAAGTGCTGACGCTGGCACGTGCCGCACCGGCGGCGCGCGCGTTCTTGCTTGCGGTGGCTATTGCCATGACGCGGTGTTCCCCCCGGACCAATCTCTCGCGGATGCACCTAAGGGCGCCCCGCACCTGCGGATAGTCTGATCGACTTCCCGCTTATTATTCTGCTCTCTGGCGCACATCGTGACCGGGCGAGCGCTTAACATCAATCCTTCGTCACCCGGTTGATCTCAGCCAGGCTGGTCACGCCGTTTCGGACCTTCAGCAGCGCTGACGCGCGAAGATCGTTCACGCCCGCCTTCTTGGCGACCTCGGCAATCTGGAGGGCGTTGCCGCCCTCAAGAATGATCTGCTGGATCTCTTCCACCATCGGCATGACCTGATAGATACCCAGGCGACCCTTGTAGCCCTCGTTGCAGCCATCGCAACCCACGGGCTCGTAAACGGTCATGCCATTGTCGATTTCCTGCTGCGTGAAGCCTTCGGCCAAGAGGGCCGCCGGCGGGAGATGAATCTCCCGCTTACAGTCATGCAAACGGCGTGCCAGACGCTGAGCAATAATCAGGGTCACCGATGACGTGATGTTGTATGGCGCGATGCCCATGTTCATGAGGCGCGCAATGGTCTGCGGCGCATCGTTGGTGTGCAGGGTCGACAGCACCATGTGGCCCGTCTGCGCCGCCTTGATGGCGATCTCGGCGGTCTCGAGGTCTCGGATTTCGCCGACCATGATCACGTCGGGATCCTGACGCAGGAAGGAGCGCAGGGCGGCTGCGAAGGTCATGCCGCGCTTCACGTTCTGCTGGACCTGATTGATGCCCTCGACGCGGATTTCAACCGGATCCTCGACCGTGGAGATGTTGCGGCCTTCGACGTTCAGAATATTCAGGGCCGTATAGAGGGATACGGTTTTACCCGAGCCCGTAGGACCGGTGACCAGCACCATGCCGTAGGGCTTCTCGATTGCGTCAAGATAGAGTTTCTTCTGGTTCTCTTCGTAACCTAGCTTGTCGATGCCGAGCTTGGCCGACGAGCCATCCAAGATACGCAGCACGATTTTCTCGCCGAAGAGGGTCGGCAACGTGCTGACACGGAAGTCGATGGCGCGGGTCTTGGTCAGGTTGAGTTTGATTCGACCGTCCTGCGGGACGCGGCGCTCCGCAATATCCAGGCCGCTCATGACCTTCAGGCGCGAGGCGAAGCGGTTTCCCAGCTTGATCGGCGCGGTAGCGACGATCCGGAGGATGCCGTCCATGCGCAGACGCACGCGATAGACGGTCTCGAACGGTTCGAAATGGATATCGGAGGCGCCGCGTTTGATCGCGTCAACAAGAATCTTGTTGACGAACTTGACGACAGGGGCATCATCATTCGCGTTGGCGTCGATGCCGGTCGTGACGTCCTCGTCGTCGCCCGATTCCATGGTGAGGTCGTCGAGGCCGCTGTCTTCGAAGCCCGGAACGTTCGCGCTCATCGCGGACAGGGCGCTGTCGATGATGCGCCGCAGCTGATTCCGCTCCACCAGGACAGGCTCGACCATGTGGTTCGAGTGAAACTTGATCTCATCCAGTGCGTGCGACTGCATGGGATCGGCAATGCCGACGAAGAGTCGCTTCCCGCGCTTGAACAGGGGCAGGGCCTGATGCTTGGTAATCAGTGCCTCGGTAACCAGATCCAGGGGCATGTTGGCCGGGCTCATGGCGGAAACGTCCATGAGTGGCATGCCGAACTCGGACGAAGCGACCTGAGAAAGCCGGGCGCCGTCGACCAGATTGTGATCAACCAGCCACGTGGACAACGAAATACGTTTCTCGGCGGCATCCTGCACGGCCTTGCGGACATCAGCTTCCGGCAGGACAGCCTCGGTGACGAGGCGCCTTGCCATGCCAGTAAGGCCGGCAAGCATGGGCTGGTGCATCTGTGAAGACATGATTGATCCCGTTTTCCCCGAGGTACGTTGCTGAATCTACGCTAGATTGTGTCACGGGTCACGCGCCAGCGTGGTGAAAAAAGACTTCCGGTATCATCCGCGGTGAGTACTGAAAGGTCGTAAAACCAGGGTCACGCGGGGATAGGGGAAAGATGCGCTGCACAGGGGATGTTGGGTGCTATTTAACTCGCTGACTTTTTTGGTTTTTTTTGCCGTCGTACTGCCGCTTTTTCGCCTCACGCCTGGCTGGCAAAACAAGAAAAGAGTACTGCTGCTTGCCAGCTATATTTTCTACGCGGCATGGAATCCTGCTTATGTCTTGATTCTGGCGTTCTCTACCTGCCTAGACTGGGCGCTTGCACGGCGCCTGGGCCGGTCGACGAACCCGCGAGCGCGCAAGGCCCTCCTGGTAGTGAGTCTGATCGCCAATCTGGGGTTGCTCGGATTTTTTAAGTACGGCGACTTCGCGATTCACAATCTGGAGGCTCTATTCAACGTGGTCGGGATGACATGGGTCCCGCCAGCGTGGGACATCGTCCTCCCTGTTGGCATCAGCTTTTATACGTTCGCTTCGCTTTCCTACACGATCGACGTGTATCGGCGAGAAATCGGCTCGGACACGAGGCTGGCGGATTACGCCCTCTTCGTCTCCTTTTTCCCCCATCTGGTGGCGGGACCTATTGTCCGCGCGAAAGCCCTTCTACCGCAGATCGACCGCCCACGGACGGCAAGCCTTGATCAGGTCTCGTATGGAATCGTACTTGTCGTCATAGGGCTGTTCTCCAAGGCCGTGCTCGCGGATCACCTCTTTGCGCCCGTGGTCGATGCTGTTTACGCGCGACCGGAGGCGGCTGGAACGGTGGGAGCCATTGCGGCCATGCTGGGATTCTCCGCACAGATTTACTTCGATTTTGGAGGCTATTCGCTCTGCGCCGTCGGCCTCGCGTTGTGCTTTGGCTTCGCGTTCCCTGACAACTTCCGCTATCCCTATGGTGCCTGCGGTTTTTCGGATTTCTGGCGCCGGTGGCACATCTCCTTATCGACATGGCTGCGTGACTACCTCTACATCCCGCTGGGGGGTAGCAGGCATGGAGAACTGACTACGTGCCGCAATCTGGCTCTAACCATGTTGTTGGGCGGACTCTGGCATGGGGCCTCGTGGATGTTCGTCCTCTGGGGTGGTCTGCACGCCGTATTCCTCATTGCAGAACGATGGGTGCGGAAGCGCCTTACCGGGCCAGTGTCACCTGCTGCCTCGTCGATAGCCGTCATTGCAACCTTCATTCTGGTGAGCACGGCATGGGTGCCTTTCCGGGCCGCAGACTTCAGCCAAATGGGAGCTGTCGCAGCGGCACTGCTAGGGGGTGGAGAAGGCGATTCCGACGAAAAAACCGTGATCGTGGCGGCGCTGATCATGTTTGCCTGGCAGTGGCGTATGAGAGAACGCTCGCTTGATGAAGTGCTTGCGGGGCTGCCTGTCACGCTTCGAGGCGCTACGGTGGCTTTATGCGTGATCGCGCTATTCCTTGCATCCGGCGGAGACGAGCGTGCGTTCATCTATTTCCAATTCTGATGTTCACCTGACTCGACGATGGCTGCCTGGTGGTTCGTGGTTTGTGCCGTGTCTCATGGGGTTGCTCGTGGCGGCGGCAGCCGTGGCTGGCCTTGAGGTGGTCCTTGCCTCTCGTGGGTACGTGCCGACCATCGTGGATTCACCCGCCGTTTGGGCACGCGAGCGCTCGCGCGTCGGCGAGCTTGGAGCGCGAGCAATCGTGCTGGTCGGGGCGTCCCGGATGCAGCTTGATGTGGATCTTCCGACGCTGCGTCAGCTCACAGGAAAAGAGCCGGTACAGCTGGCGATCGATGGCGGTTCTTTCGTCCCCGTCCTAGCCGATCTCGCGGCGGATGAGAGTGTCAAAGGCACCGTTTTGGTCGACTACTACGACGACGCGGTTGGTGAGCTTGCGACTGGGGGAGGCGTGCAGCTGGAGCTTGCCGAATGGACAACGCGTCGGTCTCGCAGCGCGCAGTTCAATTTTTCGGCTAGCGAAGAGTGGCTGGCGGGTATCGTCAGACGGTACCTCCGCAGCTACGCCGACGGCGCTTCGCCATTCGACTCGGTAACCCTCCGTGCTCTCGAGCCAAAAGCCACCCCTCAGTACCTCGTAACCCTGCCTAGTCGCGAAAGAAAGGCCGATTACCGGAAAGTCGATATGCCTGCGTTCTACTACAAACGAGTAGCACGAAACCTCGGACTTGTGCCACCAGTGCCGGGGTTGGCATGGACGCAGGTGGATCAAACGCTCAGGCGCGCAGTCGCAGACTTGCCGGTAGCCGCGTTACCTCTATTCGGTACGGGTGCTCAGGCAATTGCTGGCATGGTGAGGCGCATCGAGGCTCGCGGCGGGCGAGTAATTTTCGTGGCCATGCCAACTAGTGGCCTGGTGCGTGACATTGACGAGCGGAAATTTCCGAGATCACTTTACTGGGACCGTTTTTCGGCAATGGTGCCGACGTGGTCGGTACGGTCTTCCGATGTTCCCGCCTTAGCGCGATTCGTTTGCCCCGACGGATCTCACCTCGACATGCGCGATCAGCTTGACTTTACCCGCGCTCTGGTTCGGGCGTTACCCAAGGACAATCTCAATGAGACGGGGAGCGGTAAGGCACTGTGACGAGGGATTCCCGTATGATTCCATTATCAACGGGGGACTACTCTTGAGCCGTATCAGCATCATCCTACCTGCCAAGAACGAGGCAGCTGCGCTGCAGGATCTCCTGCCGCGATTGAAACTCGCCCAGCCTGAGGCCGAGATTATTGTCGTGGACGACGGTTCGACCGACGATACTGCGAAGCTCTGCACGGACTCGGGAGTGATTTGCCTCTCGTCACCTTACTCCATGGGAAATGGAGCAGCGATAAAACGTGGTGCCCGTGCGGCGACTGGAGAAATCCTCGTGTTCATGGACGGCGACGGACAGCATGACCCATCCGACATAAAGCGACTTTTAGGGCGACTGGACCAAGGCTACGACATGATCGTGGGCGCACGGGACTGGGAGAGCCAGGCCGGCGTAGGGCGAGGTGTGGCGAACACCGTATATAATTGGCTCGCAAGCAAGATGACTGGGCAGTCGGTCGCGGATTTGACTTCCGGTTTCCGGGTCGCGCGGGCGGCACGCTTTCGTGAATTCCTTCATCTGTTGCCTAACGGTTTTTCGTACCCCACAACCAGCACGATGGCATTTTTTCGCAGTGCCTATGGTGTGGCTTACGAACCGATCAGGGCTGGGCAGCGTGTAGGTAAAAGCCACATCAAGCCATTGAAGGATGGTGTTCGCTTCCTGCTTATTATTTTTAAGATCGCAACACTTTACTCGCCACTGAAGCTTTTCCTGCCGGTAAGTTTCGTCTTCTTTAGTCTCGGATGTGCCAACTATATCCGTACTTTCTTATTGGAAGGGCGGTTGACGAATGGTAGTTCCTTGATGTGGAGTGCCGCAGTTATCGTGTTCCTTATTGGTCTCATCTCTGAGCAGATAACCGCATTGACCTATCGGCCTGTCGAAGGAAAGTGAGTGCAAGCGCGAACTAAGATTTTTCTCCTTACGCGAAATCTGCCGCCGCTGCGTGGGGGCATGGAGCGCTTAAATGCAAAAATGGCAGTCGAACTTGCGGAAGTTTACGACGTTGTGGTTTTTGCGCCAAAAGGCACAGTGCTGCCACGGACTTCTGGCATCAGACTGAAATCGAGCCCGATTGGAGGGACACTCGGATTTCTGCTCTGGGTGAGTTTTGCGGCGGCTTTCGCTGCTTTGTTGCAGCGGCCTGCGCGCGTACTTGGAGGGAGCGGACTGCTCGCGCCTTCCGTATGGGCTGCCGCACGGATGGCCCGAGCCCACAGCGCAATCTATCTGCATGGGCTCGACATTGTCGTGAACCATGCCGGCTATAGGCTCATCTGGCTTCCGTTCATTCGCCGCGCTCATCTTTTATTCGCTAACAGCCGTAATACCGCGCGCCTTGCAGCTGAAGCAGGAGTCGAAGCCAGTCGGATCGTTATAGTGCCACCTGGTGCTGAGTCGCCTTCCGCCGTTCAAGATGTCGAATTGGTGCGGTTTCGTCATCGACACGGTCTGCGTGACGTCCCTTTACTCCTGTCTGTAGGAAGGCTTACCGAGCGCAAGGGCATCGCGGAGTTCATCGAGTTCGTTTTGCCTGAGATCTGGATTAAAGAACCTTTGGCCGTGCTTGTCATCATAGGTGACAACGCTCAGGACGCCCTTGCTAAGGGCCACCAAGACCAGAAGGAACGCCTTGATAAGCTTATCGATCGCGAAGGAAGTAACGGGCGAATACGGGTTCTTGGACCTGTAGACGACGTCGAGCTTGCAGCAGCTTACGAGACTGCTGATCTTCATGTATTTCCTGTTCGCGACGTGTTTGGAGACGTAGAAGGCTTCGGGATGGTTGCCATCGAAGCGGCTGCTCACGGGTTGCCCACCGTAGCTTTTTCTGCAGGTGGAGTACCCGATGCCATTGCAGATGGTGTTTCCGGCATTCTCGTAGCTGCCGGGGACTACCAAGGCTTCGCAACGGCGGCACTTCATCTCTTGTCCGAGGGGCGCGCCAAGTTTTCCGTGGGATGCAGGGACTTCGCGCGGTCCTTCAGCTGGTCGGCTTTCGGTGTCCGTATGCGCAAGGCTATCCAGATGCACGGCTCTGAAGATCGAGATGAAAGTTAATCTGCAACTTCCAAAGTCGGGAGCGCCGATAACGCTGGGGGTGCTGGTCGCCGTAACTGTCACGTTCAATCCAGATCTGGCGATACTGGAACGGCAACTGCAATCACTCCAGGCAGTTGACGTCGTCGTTCTAGTCGATAACGGATCCCGGCCGGAGTTGATTGCTGGCATCACATTGCTGATTGCGGATACTCCTCGGGTGCATCTCTTAAAAAACGATACGAACCTCGGACTCGCAGCAGCTCTAAATCGGGGCATATCTGAAGCCCGTCTGATCAATTCAGACGTGGATGCCGTGCTTCTTCTCGATCAGGATTCCCTTTTCTCGCCCGAAACTCCTCGCTACTTACTAGAAGCTCTGAACGCGGTGCAAGAAGCATCTGGAACTTTGTGTTGCGTCGGTCCGGCTTTAATCGACACGGGCACGGGAGCTGCGCACGGCTTTCATCACATCATAGGGGGATGGCGCTGGGCTCGCATGTATCCTGCTCAAGACTCGCCAGCCGTATCTGTAGTAAATCTCAATGGGAGTGGTACGACAATGCCGATCGCGCTTGTAGATGCGATCGGAGGATTGGACGAAGCACTTTTCATTGACCATGTCGATACCGAATGGGCATTCCGCGCTATGTTCCACGGCGCCCATTTGTACGGTATCCCTTGGCTTGCGTTCGAACACAACATGGGAGAGAAGGTCCGTCGCATTTGGTTTTTTAGCTGGCGAGTCTGGCCGGAGCGCAGCCCGCTGCGGCACTACTATTTGTTTCGAAATACTGTCCGGTTAATCAGGCGCCCATACGTTCCGAAGGTATGGAAGGGCTGGGCGCTAGTGAAGCTCATTGTGGATACACTCATCACTACTGCCATCGATACGCGGCGAGGTCAGCAGCTTCGCATGATGTACCGAGGATTCGTAGAAGGCTGGCGCAAGTTATGATGCCTGGGAGCGCTGTTGTCCACGCTGTAGTCGTCACATTTTATCCGGATAGCGACCATCTTACGTCGCTGATCGCACGCCTTTTGGAAGAAGTAAATCTGGTTCACATAGTGGACAACACACCAGAAAGGGCCTATGGCGCCAGAGAAGCTGTTGGAATCCGAGCGCATAGCGACCGTGTCTCACTCTGGGAATTCGGTGAGAATCTCGGCGTTGCTGCAGGATTTAACCGTGGAATTAACCTCGCTCTGGAGGCTGGCGCTGCTTATGTGCTCTTGAGTGATCAGGATAGTCTGCCCGGTACGGGCATGGTGCCCAGATTACTCTCCACGCTTAGACAACAAGAGTTACAGGGGAAAAAAGTCGCAGTCGTAGGGCCAGATTTTGTTAATAATGTCGACGAGAGGTCCTTTCGGTTCGACGATGCAGCTGGGCAAGTTCTGCTGTACCGGAAGGTACGGCCCTCTGTGGATACGCCCGTCATCGAGGTGGCAAGTGTCATATCCTCGGGTTCGCTAATTCCTATCAGCTCACTCAAAGCGATTGGGCATATGCGCGAAGATCTCTTTGTGGACTACGTGGACATGGAGTGGTGCGAAAGAGCGCGGAGAGAAGGCTTCGTGTGTCTGGCTGACGGAGCGGCCTTGATGCACCATGAAATGGGTGAAGATCGACTTGAATTTTGGTTGCTTCGTCGTCGGACGGTAGCGCGCTATGGGCTTTTGCGTCTGAGATATCAAGCTCGTAACAGCACGTACCTCGCTACACGCCCAGGGGTGGTCTGGTCATTTCGCGTAGGTGTAGCCTGGACTCTTCTAGGGAAATTTTACGCGTATCTTGTAACGTTCGACAGACGTGGAAAAAGCCTTATCGCGCTGATGCACGGCATTAGCATGGGTCTAATCGGCAAGCTGGGGAAACTTTAACGCGCGGCTTAATTCATGCAGCACGACTGCCCAGGCACATGTGGCGAGGCAGAACTCCGAGGTGACTAGTGCAATTCCTAAACCTTTGAGGCCGAAATGATTACCTAAGATCAGCATCGATATGGTAAGGAAAATAATGCCAGACACATCTACTATGACGCGCCGAAAGGGCTTTCCCAAGGTGAGCAGGATATTTGTTCCTGCTAGTCTCAGGCTCATGGCGGGGACCGCGAGTGACATGATGGGTAGAATCTGGCTTGTTGCACTAAATCGCGGCCCAAATAGTGTCTGAAGGAGCGGCTCGCACAGATTCAGCCCCACGCATCCAAGAACTCCCACTGCCAAACTTAAAGCGGCAATTTTCTTAACTAGTGAACGCATCGCAGGCGGATTCGATGCTCCGTGAGCAAATAACCGCGGTTGCGCGGTCATCAAGAGGCCGACGATAGGAGTCGTCCCCGCTGATACAACCCGTGACATCGTGGCGTAAATACCTGCATCCCAAGCAGTGGTAGCGTGTAAGGCAGCGACCTTGTCTATTTCCATTGAGGCTGCTCCCACGCCGCTCGTGGCGCAATACGCTATGCCGCTGACTAACTCGGTGCGTGTTGAAAGGCGAGGGCTACCAGTAAGTACAATGTATCGCGCAGCTACAGTAGCGGTAATGGCCAATCCGATTATGGTGGCAAGTAGTTGACTTTCAGCGTAGGCAATCAAAGGGCTTCCCGCGCCGAAGTACAGAACGCAAGCGCCTATCGCAGATACTCTCAGTAGCAAAACTATCCACTGTAGGAATTGGCTAAGCGGAACGCGATCCAGGGCCTGAAGCATAGAGCCTAGTTGCAGCGTCAAGGGCATGACGACAATTTCACTCAGCGCGATGAACACGACGGCTATCGCTGGCATTTCATGCGACCAGTACTGGAGCAGGCCGATCGCGTAGAAGGAGGCCACTAATGGGCCGAGCAGAAGATGCTGGGGCCAGATAAATCGCCATGCGTACGCAACGCGATTCGGGTCACGTTGTGACTGTGCGATGACGGTCAAGCCTGCCCCCAGATTGGGGATAATACTCAGGATCGTAGCGATCGACGTAGCCGCCGTCATCGTGCCGTAGCCAGCTGGACCCAAGAAGTTGGCTGCCAGCGTAAGCATGGCAGCCTGCGTCACAATGCGAAGGCCCAGAGCTCCGCTGGTCATTATTGTCATTCGACGTAATGAGCTGCTCAATGGCCTGTGCCCGTTCGGTCTGACTCGTTGTGCTGCATCACCGTTGCTTGAAGCGTCGCGATGTCGGTGTCGTATCTTCCGCCTATATTCAACTCACGAAGGGCGCTTAAGTGAAATTTTGCGTCCTGGTGGTCTCCCTGCTGCTCAAGCATCCGAATGAGGGTTATCCGGTAAACGCCTTCGCGAGGCGACCTGAGAACTGTCTCCCGCTGCAGCTGTAGGGAAAGGGAATTATCGCGAAGCGTGTGCCAGGCAAAATTCGCGTACATTGCACACAGCCTGGCCGATCGGCGTTCGTGTGAATGCGCAAGTCGAAAAGCCTCGCTTAACTCGCCTGCGGAAAAACTGCAAAGATCCTGACGCAGGCATGTTGCTAAAGCATCAAGCGAACTCTCGTCTTGGATGGTAGCGGGCCTCGTGCGAAGTTTTGACTTTAACGTGGTCCACCAATCTGGAGAGATGGGACGGTTTAGGCGCGAGTTGAAGAAAATGAGGGCCTGCTCAGGCAATATCGACGATCCGGGTAAGATCGCAGCCTTCTCGAGCGGTGCATACACAAGGGGTGTTGATGGTGAGTCGGGCCGATAACGCGAGTCAATGATATAGGCGCGTCCTAATTCATACTGCGCTCGCGGAGAGTCCGGTCCTCGTCGAGCTAGCTCCTGTGCAACGCTGAGAGGCGTTGACCATGCCTCAGTCGTATAAAAAGTTAGGCAAGCTGACCATCCGATCATCAGAGCAGGGGCCGCAATTATGGCGTAGCGCAGGTTAGGTTTTGATGACTCGGCGCGACGGTATGAGTGTAGGAAAAGCGACGCAATTGTCATGATTACTCCGATGCTTGCGAAGTAATTACGGTGCTCGTACACCAGCTCTAGAGGGAGCACTGTTGCCGTAAGAAGGTGGCACCCAAAGAATAGGGCGACCCCAAGACTGAATAGAGGATTGTTGGTCCTGGCTCGCCAGGCTGACCAACAAAGAAGCCCGAGTGCGAGGATCGATGGGATCGTGGTTTCAGGATGAAGCCAATTTGTACTTTGTACAAAATCATCGTGGTAGAACGAAAGATCGCCGGGGCCGGGAGCAGCAGTCCATTGCAGATAGTCGATCAGAACCCGAGGCTCGCTTAGAAGCCTGGTCGCTAGGGTGAAATCACGCGTTGCCCATGTGGCGCTGTCGAGTATTCCTGGGCCAAGCCAGATGGTGCCTAGCGCCAGTGGCGGGAGGAGGAGAGCAACATACGTTACGAGAAGACATGTAGATCTGGTCCCGTCGCTGTTCCGAAACCGAAAGACGATGGCTTCGATAGACAGTGCATACAGAGGAAGCAGAACGGCTGTCTCTTTTGCCATCAAGCCGAAGGCAGTGGGAAGAACAATCCATGCGATGGCTACAACCTTGCTGCGCCAGTCGACTCGGCCACGCCGCCGAACCGAAATGTACCCGAGCAACCCGGTAAGGACAAACGCGTTGGCCAAGCTCTCCATCCTCTGCACCACGTAAAGCACGGGCGTCAGGTTAATTGGCAGCATCAGCCAAGCGACGCTCATTACCGCAGACGCAATTAGTATGGCCGCAGAGCTCCTGAATCTTTCAACGCAAGGGAGCAGGCGACTCAGAAGAGCGAAAAGCAGCAGTCCGTTTACTATGTGGATTCCGAGATTCGTCATCTTCATGGCTCGGGCGCTGAGCCCGCTAACCAAGACGTTCGCGGCGAACGAAAGCGAAGAGAGTGGTCGTTTCAGATCACTGGAAGGTGATGAGAGTGCCGCCTTCGTCAGAGACGAAATGGAGGCGTCTGTGGGCTGGACGGCGGGATTATCGACAATGTTCGGATAGTCGTCGAACATGAAGCCCCCGCTTAAGCCAGGGAAGTAGACCACTACAGAAACTGCAATAAGTGCAAGTGAAAGCAGAATGACCAGCCACCGGTTCTTCACCTCAAATTCGGAGCGGGGAACCATGGCTGAAAACGGACTTGCGGGGCGTTTAATCAAAGGATGCTCAGTGCTTGATCAATCGGCGGCATCGTACCACCAGACAACCGCTCACTTCCTCATCTCTTGGTTCAGCTGGCTATTTCCTGCAGTTTCCCGGGACGTATTGCTTATCGACTCCAGACGCACCAACCGCGCAGTCCCACTGGAATATTTGCAATTCTGACCCTGCGGTCGGGGTGAAGGTGATGGATTTTCCGTCTACTCCGATGGGGTCGATGTGACGGAATGTGATGGTCACAGTGCCCGTCCCATTCGGATCGATGCTAATCGTAGAAACGTACGTACTTGATACCGTGGCGTATCCGGCTTCAACATTACCCTTCGGGTACTTCCCGTTGGACTGAAGTGCCTCAGTGACGGCAAGCTTGGCCGCGCCCGCCAACGTCAGACCTTCGGACACCTTTGCGCGTTTGATGAACGTCTGATACTGAGGGACAGCGAGCGCGGCCAAGATTGCGATGATCGCGACGACGATCATCAACTCAATGAGGGTAAAACCGCGGTATCGAGCCTTCATTTAATCCCTTGCACCACCTGCTTGGCGGGGCATCATTCCTGCAATCTATCTTATTCTTAAGCATTTGCCGTGCCATTCCAAGGGCAATCCGCACTAGCCCCATAAAACTCAATGGGGGTTCTGTTTTTCCCCGATCGTCCCGTCTGCTAAGGCTTTTGAGAATATATTAATAGCATCCGTCAAATCAGTATTGCCCGGGTCACGGCGGCGCTTTAGTTCAGCAAGGACAGCCGCGCAGGCCTCGCGTCGCCCTAGACTTGCGTTGAGCTGAAAGAGAAGGATCGCAATGCCATTGCTATAGTCGCTGTCAATCCATGCCTGGCGCGCATCGGCCTCTGCAAGGATCAGATTGCCGGCGGTGGCGTCTATGCGCGCGAGGTTATAGCGTGATCGCCAGATGACTTGGGCATCGTTGTGTCCTTGGTCACGCTCGATCCAACGATGTCCAATTGCCGATAGCTTTTTGGCGTCTCCGCAGCCGTCTTCAACAAGTTTTGTAAGTTCTTCCCAATATCTCATGCTGTTTGTGCTGATCGGCAGCGATGCGCGCTGATCGAACTCAATATAGAGGGCCTCTGGAACAGGCATTTTGGCGGTGCAATACGCTATGAAGCGCCAAAAAGTCGCGGTGACGTGTTCTTCCGGCGGTCCGAAGCGCTCTGCTAATCCGATATGCATGAGGGCAGAACTCGTGTTGCCTAGGCCGATATCTCGCGCGCCGAGTGTCGACTGCAGGCGCGGCGATGTCGGGTTATAAGACTCCTGCATGGCAAATAACGTATCAGCGTCATGCCAGCTTCCTGCCTGCACCCATGTCGCCAAGCCGTAGATCGCGAGGATGATGGGGATTGCCGCTATAAGTGAGCGCTTAAATCCGAGAGTCGCGCTAGCGTGACCAAGCCACGCAGCTCTGGCGACGCCCGTAATTGCGATAATCACGCCCAGATCGGGCAGGTAATTTCTGTGTTCGAAGTAGATCTCGAGCGGGACAATCGTAGATTCCAGAGCGTGGCCAATGAGAAAGAACCCGATTCCCAGGGTGATGAGGGGATAGCGACGGCGGCAAGCAACCGCGGCAATGATGGCGCCGATCCAGCCTGCAATGGCCGCAAGTGTCGTCCACGGTGCGAGTAATCCAGTTGATACGCCGTACGTGTCGTGGAACAGACCCATATCTTCCCCGACCGGGAGAAGCATGGTCTGTACGTACGACCAGAGCACGCGAGGCTCAGTGAGCAATCGCTCGCTCATGGTGAAAGGGCGAGCCTGATAGCCGCTCGTGACGATCCCGGGATGGATGGCTAGCCAGATAATTGCCAGCAAGCAAGGTGTTGCAACTGTAACGACGAAGAATGCAAAGACGGAGCGAGGGCGGGGCGCATCTGACTTCCGACTAAAAAGTGTCAGCTCGACCAGTAGTGCCAAAGGTAGCGCTAACACAGCGTTTTCTTTTGCGAAGGAACCGATGGCTGCAGTTATAGGGACTACTGTCCAGAGCAAGATGGTCAGCGATAAGTTCGCGCTTCGCTCCATTCGACGACGTATGGCAATGTAAGCGATAAGCGTCAGTAGGATGAACAGCGCGCTGAGTTGCGCCATACGTTGAACAATGTAAAGCACCGTGCTGACATGCAGAGGTAGGAAAAGCCACCAGGTCGCCACGAAGAGTGCCGTCGTTGCCGCAATATTGCGGGTCGCCTCTACTCTTAGAAAAATCTGTCGACAAAATACGTAGGCCAACAGGCCGCAGACGATGTGGATAGCAAGATTCGTCGATTTGAAGGCCGCTGGATACATACCACCTGTGCGTGCAGCATCCATTAGAAACGTGAGCATTGACACCGGTCTACCCAATGGACCGGAACGATTGTCAAGCGCTGAGCGCCAGTTGAGTCTGCCCTCTACCCAACGCTGAATTGTGTCCAGATTTGGGATGTCATCTATAAGAAAAGGGCCATGAAGGCCACCGTGATAGATGAAAATCGTAAGCAGAGCAACACCGACGAGAGCGCCTATCCGTCCAGTACGATTACGCTCGATTAGGCCAAGCATGAGTTGCCCTTCTGGTTTGAAAAACGAAAGAGCCCCGCAGGGCGGGGCTCTTTCCAGCGCAATCAGTCAGCTAATTAGCGGCAATTAGCGGGGAGTAGTGACGACGTAATGCCGCTCGTGCACTTCCAGGTAATGATGCCGGTCGTAGTGGTCGGAGTAAGTGCAACCGTCTGGTTGTCGACGCCCGTGCCGATCTTCTGATAAGTGATCGTAATAGCGCCGGTGCCGGTGGAGTCGATGACGATCGACTTCACGTATGTAGTGGTGACCGCGGTGTAGCCGGCCGTTGCATTCGACTTCGGCAGAGTACCCGTCGACTGGAACGATTCAGCTACAGCAAGCTTCGCCGCATCGGCAAGCACGAAGCCTTCCGAGATCTTGGCGCGCTTCACGTAATTCTGGTACTGCGGGATGGCGATGGCGGCCAGGATCGCGATGATGGCGACAACGATCATCAGTTCGATGAGCGTAAAGCCCTTCTGCATGGTCTTCATGAAACTACCTCGAGTTGGTTAGCTAACCGCGTTTAGTGTGATGCCCCTGAGCTCTAGCGCCGAATCCCAAGTGGACCCGGCTCCCCCCTCTTCACATTTGTCCAAGGATAGACCAGGAAGCTCGAACCATGAAATGCATGGACTGTGCCAGCCGTTCGAAAGTGCGTGCCCGCTGTGTAGGCAACGCCGATTCTGCCTATGTTCTGAAAATTGGCAAGCCGTAAATTTCGCAATTGATTATTAGGTCACATCTGCAAAGCGCGCGTGTGACGCATAGCGTCACACTATGACGCTATGCGTCAAATCCAAGAGGCTCTTTGTGAGCGATTATTGCTTTGCTGGCCCGACAGGGAATGCATAACGGAATCCAGAAGTGCAAAGGCTGCCGACATGAGACGAGGCACTCGTGCAGAAGCCCTAGCGATCTGAAGGGTTGTTGACTTCCGCGCCTCGTACGCGATACGTCCTAATCAGGAGAGCTAAGAAAAATCGCGGCAAGCAGCGCATGTGTGGGCCACCTCTGCATCCGGCATTCTCCCTGAAGCGCCATCCCCAATCTCCTGTGACAGGCCGACAGCTTACCCGGAGGAGGGCAGCTCCGGCTTGCCTCGTCGCTCGCGACCCCTTACCGTCCACCGCGTAACCACGCCATCGGAAGACCCCTTGCATGAAACTCCTCCTCGCCGCCCTGGCCTTAGCGCTAGCCACCGGCCCCACCCTGGCAGCCGACGCCGACACCGCGGCTCCGCACCCGTTCTCCATCCGTGACCTCGTCATGATGGACCGGGTAGGCGACCCCCAGCTCTCGCCCGACGGCCGCTACGCACTCTTTACCGTCCGCTCCACGGACTACGCCGCCAACAAGGGCGTGACCGCGATCTACGTGCTGGACCTCAACAAGCCGCCGCAGCCGGTCAAGGTCGTCGAGAAGGGTTCCTCCCCGCGCTGGGCTCCGGATGGCAAGTCCATCTACTACGTGGCTCCGAAGGGCGACGTAGCCCAGGTCTGGCGCCGCGCGTTCGATGCCGATGGCACGAAGGGTCTTTCCCTGACCGTCCGCGCCGGCGACGCCGTGACCGATGCCCCGCTGGACGTCAACGCTTACAGGCTCTCCCCGGATGGCTCGAAGATCCTCCTGAGCTACGACGTCTTCACCGACTGCGCCGACCTTGCCTGCACCAAGGAGCGTCTGGACGGTCGCGAGAAGGACAAGTCCACGGGCGTCGTCTACGACAAGCTGTTCGTCCGCCACTGGGATACCTGGGCCGATGGCCGCCGCGCGCAGCTCTTCATCGCCGACGCCAATGCCCCTTCGCAGCCGGTTCTGCTGAGCCGCGGCATCGACGGTGACGTCCCGAGCAAGCCGTTCGGCAGCGAGGACGAGTTCAACTTCTCGCCCGACGGCAAGACGGTGTACTTCGACGCCCGCATCGCCGGCAACAGCGAGCCGTGGTCGACCAACTTCGACATCTACAGCGTGCCGGCCGATGGCTCGACCACGCCGGTGAACCTCACCGCCGACAACCTGGCGTGGGATTCCAACCCGCTGGTGTCGCCGGATGGGAAGACGCTGTATTACACCGCCATGAAGGATCCCGGTTCGGAGGCCGACCGTTTCGGCATCATGGCGCTTGATATCGCCACGGGCACCAAGCGCGAAGTCGACCCGTCGTGGGACAGCACCTCCGGCGCTCTGCAGATCTCCGCCGACGGCAAGACGCTCTATACGACCACCGACGACAATGGCCAGCACCCGCTGTTCGCCATCGATGTGGCGACGGGCAAGGTCACCACCCTCGTGACCGACGGTGCCGTCAGCGCCTTCTCAGCGGGCGCGTCGAAGCTGCTGCTGTCGCGCGACGACCTCAAGCGTCCGGCCGACCTCTACACGGCCGACCTGAAGGGTAAGGGGCTCAAGCAGGTCACGCACTTTAACGCGAAGCGCATCAAGGGCGCGCAGGTCGGTGACTTCGAGTTCTTCACCTTCAAGGGTGCAAACAACGACACCGTGCAGGGTTATGTCGTGAAGCCGGTCGGCTACAAGCGTGGCAAGACCTATCCGGTTGCCTTCGTGATCCACGGTGGCCCGCAGGGAGCCATGACGAACAGCTGGAGCTACCGCTGGAACGCGCAGACGTACGCAGGGCAGGGCTTTGCCGTCGTCACCGTTAACTTCCACGGTTCCACCGGTTATGGCCAGAAGTTCACCGATGCCATCTCCGGCGACTGGGGTGGCAAGCCACTTGAAGATCTGAAGGCCGGCTGGAATGCCGCGCTGACGAAGTACAACTTCCTCGATGGCGACCGTGCCTGCGCCCTGGGCGCGAGCTACGGCGGCTATATGGTCTATTGGATGGCCGGTGTATGGAACCAGCCGTGGAAGTGCTTCGTCGACCACGACGGTGTCTTCGACGCACGCGCCATGTACTACGACACCGAAGAGCTCTGGTTCGAAGAGAAAGAGAACGGTGGCACGCAGTTCGAGCACCCGGACAACTACGAGCGCTTCAACCCGATCAACCACGTGAAGGATTGGCGCGTCCCGATGCTGATCGTCCACAGCGGCCACGACTTCCGTATCCCGGATACTCAAGGCCTCGGTGCTTTTACGGCACTGCAGCGCCGAGGTGTCCCGAGCAAGCTGCTTCACTTCCCGGAAGAGAACCACTGGGTGCTGAAGCCGCAGAACAGCGTTCAGTGGCATGAGACGGTGAATGCTTGGTTGAAGGAGTGGACGGCTCCGGGCGCGAAGTGATAACTAACGAAGGGGCGCAAATTTGGCGCCCCTTCGTATAAATTCATCAGGGACAGAAAGGGCAGGGGATGGAAGGTAAAAATCAACGGTACGCGCCGGGGCTTGATCATGTGCGAGCGTTCGCTGCCTCGTGGATTGTGATTTATCACTCCTTTCAGCTTATTTCGGCCCGACTGGTTCGCGACGATACATTTGATCCGCATAAAGACTGGATTTCGAGTAGGAACCCGATCGTTGCCCTCGCAGAGGAGGGGCACACAGCCGTGGGCATGTTCATGGTCCTGAGCGGCTTTGTTCTCGCAAGAGCCGCCATCGGTTCCGATATTAACTATTGGCGCTTTCTGCAAAACCGCGTCTTACGCATTTATCCAATGTTTTTGGTTACCATCCTGGCGGGATTGGCTCTCGTGCAGGGCGTACAACCACTTGACTCAATTTTGATGACACTGCTGCCAATTGGCTCCGTTGAGGCAATGGCGCGCTTGGGACCTTTCTCCAATTCTCTGTGGGCGATCCCCGTTGAATTTCAGTTTTACCTCGTTTTTCCGTTTCTCATGGGAATGCTGAGAAAAAACGGTCCTCGGCAGCTGGGTCTGATTCTTCTAGCAGCGGTCGTTATGCGCGGCCTCGTCTTCGCTGCGGGTGGGGCTCTGAGTTACGCCACGTACTTCACCATTCTCGGGCGAATTGATGAGTTCCTCATCGGGATGCTTGCTGCGTATTACGTCGCCAAGCGACCGTCCACGAGCAGGTGGCCGTTCCTCATCGTCGTCGTGCTGAACGTGGGTATCCTTTATGGCTATAACCAAGTTAGAGGTTATGTGTCGGACGATGGTTGGAAGATGTTGTGGCCAACTGTGCAGGGAGGGATGTGGGCCGCCTTCATCGTGACGTACCTTCCAGTCTCTCAACGCATGTGGGTCTCTGCTTCTAAGTTTCTGTCGGAAGTAGGTAAGGTAAGTTTTTCCGTTTACCTTTTACATTTCGTCCTGGTCAGCACGGTATCGAGTAGCATCCGCGCAGATATGATTGTGGGATGGGACCCTCAGTTCGTCGCGCTGCTGATTGGAGGCTTCCTCATACTTCCCGCTACCGTCGTCATCTCACGCCTGACATATGCGGCTATCGAAGAGCCTTTCTTGAACATGCGTGTCAGGTATTTGAAGGAGGTAGAAAAGACGGGGCCCTATGTGCCTTCGTCTGAGATTCCGGCACCGAATCAAAACTCGGTTTCATCAACGTTCGAGCTTTAGTTCTGCTTCTTGAGGCGCATTCGCTCGGCTTTACCGAAAGGTGAGCTCAGGGTTACGTCAGCTCGGTTCTCTCAATCCTCCAACTCAAATGCCTAGGGACCCTGCTCGGCCTGCGCGCGCTGAGTTCCGACGCTGGAAGAAGAACTTGGGAGTATGTGGTGATTGGCGACGATGAATGTGCAGGCGTGTCTGCAAGTCCGCCTCGCTGCATTGATGGGGCTGTTTTTTCGCCTCCGGTGCTGCTTTCGCTCATCACACTGTTCCGTGGCGCCATCCTGACCGTTGTGAGACACAGCACCTCGGCACGCCCGGTTACCTGCCCGCCTTACCTCACCGCACACACCCCGCATCTACCCCCTTACCCCGCTCATTAGCCACCCGCAAATGAAAATTACGCAGCAGCCGATTCCGGGTCATCTGGAAGATCCGCCGCTCATAGATCGGTGGATCACCGACAGGTGGTAGAAAATACACCGAGACATCTACGTCGTACGCATTGGCAAACTGTTCAATGGCCCGTCGACATACGGGACAGGGCTCCGCCGACGCCCACACCGTGAGACGTCCGCCTCCGGAAAGGTTCTGCGCAAGCAGGTCACGTTCGAGGGTCCGCAAACCACGCATTTCCGCATCGAACTGACGTCCGATGCCGGGAAGGTCGCCAGGTGCATGGGTCTCGACGCTGGCGATGGCCGTCGGTTCGTCCATCACCACGTGGGCGTAAACGTTCGGGTTGCGGTCGCCGTAGTAGCTTCGCCACTCGGGTATCGTGTATTGCGCCGTCGAACCGTTCATTGGCGAAAATACCGCCGTGGCTACGCGCCCCGACATGCCGTGATAGACGGTGGTGCGCTCGAGGCCGGCGGCATTCGTCCAGCGGTATTCCATCTGGCTTACGGCGGTGCGCCCCCATTCCTGCGCAAACGGGTCGAAGTCCGCTGGCGTGGAAAGCGTCGTCTGCGTCGCGGCAAAGCGCTGCGCGCCGCGAAGATTGAACTTGAAGCTGCCGATCAGACGCTGCGATACGCTGACTATCTCCTGTCGGTCGCGTACGACCTCGTAGGTTACCCGGGCAGCCGCGGCGTCGACAGACGCAAGCGTAGCCCCAAGCCATGCGGTGGCCAGCAGCGCGGCCCGGGGCAGCGACGTTATCGTATTCATGCTGTTCCTCATGGCGCGCGGCAGGTCAGGGTGTTGAGACGGTCTTCGTAGAGCGACGCTTCGTCTTCGGTAAGCTCTTCGGCCTCAAGCAGGTCGTCCGCCATCAGCGCTTCGCTGAACTCGGCGACCGCCATGACATCGAGGAGTGCGCCGAACGGCGCGAGCAGCCCGAGCAGAAGGCCGATCCCGTTCGTGTGATGAGGCGTATCTCTCACGGCAGTGGCCTGTCGGCGGAACTCGGCTTTGTACCAGTCGAACACGGCGCGATCATGCGCATCCGTGAAACACATGGCGGCGCCGGACGCCGTGTCGCTGGACGCGATGTGCGGAATACGATTCCCCCGGTCATTGCACGGCGCCGTGACGAACCCCTGGGCATGACGATAGGCTGCGGCGGTACGCGCAACACGGTAAGGCGTAGGAATCTGACGATCACCGCTGCTAGATGGCCAGGCTGCGGCATACCGACCGGTTTCGTCGTCGAGCAACCGCGTCAGGTAGTGCATGTCGTAGTCATCCATGGTCCCGCCCGCGTCGATTGCCATGAAGCGACCCAGTACGTCACGACGGATATTCATGACGGCGTCGCGGTCCGCGCCATGACGTGCCGCCTGGTCGCGTAATATCTGCGCGGCAACGGCGATCTTCGCGGCCACGGTGCTGTGTCGGTTGCCGAAGATGGCGAGGGCCTGCCAGAAAATATCGGCGTCCACGCCTGCTTTGAGCGCATTCGCCGCGACGAGCGCATTGCGGTAGCCATGGCTTTCCCCGAGTGCGATGTCCCGGCCAGGCAGGGCCTTGGTATACCCCATGTCCCACTGCAGTATGCGCAGGGCCATCGCGTCGGATACGGGCGCGTTCGGTGTGCTTACGACCCATAGCGCGTGACGCCACGCGGTATCGCCGAGGCTTCCGTCCCATTCCGCAACGTCTGTGTAGGCGTCGGAAGGAAGCGGGCCCTGCCTCAGCAGGCGGTGACCCCAGTAAGCATCGTCGGAACGCACATGCTCGACGACACCGAGCTGCTGGTGGCGGGCCCGAAAGAGCTCCTTCGCGAAATCAACCGGGGCGAGGGGCTGGCCGTCCGAGGTCCGCGCGGTACAGGGCAGGGCGAGCACGAGCAAGACGCAGTAGATCAGGGGAGTGGATCGCAAAGGTGGGCCTCCAGAGGGAAGCCACCTATTTCATCGGCTGGCGGGGGCGATGTCTGTCGTCCTGTGGCCCGCTTTCCGATGCGCATACACCGCACACGCCGGGCCCGTCAGGACGCCTATCGCTTGCCGTTCAAACGTCGGCCACTAGGAACGTATTGACAATCTAAGCGTGCTACGGACCCCGCTAGCGAATAAATTCTGCATTAATGTCACGGGTTCTCAGTATGGAATGTCTAAGCGGCGCTTACTATCGGTCATCTCGGTCGGTCGCAAGGCGAACCGTACCAATCGATGGAGAAGAGCAGACGGCTGTGTTCTGGCAGGAATGAAGCAACATCCGTTCCTGGTATCGGTGCGCTCACCCGCGCGTAGATTCCCCGTGCTACATGCGTGGGCATGGTTCGTGCTGGCGTTCTTGGTGCGCCAAGGCAGCGAGCAGCGCATCGGCCCGACCCAGTGGGCCGTTGGCCAGTCGCGCGATACCAGCGGGAAGAGACTGCCTAGGGTCGAACTGACTTAACCATAGCTCCGGGCGGAGCAAAGGAATTATCGATCCCAGCTTTAAGAACTACGTCGATCGTCGAACCGGGCGACTGATTCGGGTGCATAAGCTCAGAGGCTTTCGCTCGTAAGTATCGTATTTCAAGGTGCTTCGGTGACTGCCAGACCGTATCGACACCCCAAGAAGACGGGCTCCTCGCCGCTTCCTCAAATCTTGCGACCACGGCTGAGGCTTCACAGGACTGACCTCGCGGGACTACGCAAACGCTGTACGTATAACCGGTCGTGGCGCCTGCATCGGACTCGAGTACGACCGCGTCTAGAGAATTACCCGGATCTGTCACTCGAGCTGCCTCAAACGATTCCTTGCATCCTGTCAGAAATGTTAGTGATGCAATTATCAGGCACCTCAAACGAACTGAACTTGACATTTTTGATGCTCCTTGACCTTTACGGCCCAACTTCATGGGCTGTCTAATAACTTCCTGCGGGTGAGCCATAGCAGTTGTGATACCACCAAATACCGTTCTTAATCTGCTGCTGATCACTCGGATCATCGCCATAGGGTGCGCCTCCCAGCGGAGTTCCATAATCCGAGCGAGATGTCCCAGCTTGGGTCTGTGCCCATCCTGCGGCGCGGAGTAGCACGGCATCTGGTATACCACCAGCCGCGCCGACGACCCCATAGTGGAAATTGCCATAGTCTTGATAGTTATGGCTCGGGTCAGACTGCTGCTTGAAGTCCCATGGTCCGTGTGATCGAACATTCTGGTAGAAGGTCTAATATTCGCGTCCCATGAAAGTTCCGCCGGTGATAATCGTGAGTTGTCTCAGCCCTTGCATCGTATAGATATCAGCTGATAAATCATCGCTCGGTGGTGCAGCGGGCATAAGTGAATCGCACTCGCCGCATAGTCCCAGTACATCCGTCTGACCCAGTGGCTGGCCGCTGACATATGAGTATGTGCTCGCACCAGCTAATAGGCCAACCGGGTCGCTTTGAAGGTATCGACCTGAGGGACTGTCATAGTCGCGATTTACGTTATAGCTCAGGCCAGATTCGGCGTCGAAGTACTGGCCGGGAAGGCGAAGGTTGAAGACGTATCCACTAGCCGAGGCCGGAGCCTTTTCCCCGAAAGCATTGCTGGTATAGGCCCACTGCCAGAGCACCGTACCCCCGGCATTGGTCACAGCCCGCGGGGTACCCATTCCGTCGGCATGCACATAATTGAGGGCCGCCGACGCCCCCGACCGGTCGACAATACCGACTGGCAAATCACCCATCCACACGTAATCCCGGCTGCCCGTGCTCGCACTCTCCGAGATGAGCCGGCTATCCTCATCATAGTCAAAGCGCGTAGACACTGATCCTGCCGTCTTCTGGACCCGTTCGCCAAGCGCATTAAGCACATAACTTCCAACGGTAGCGCCGTTGTTCTGAACAACAGTCAGCCTATTACGCGCGTTATACCCGAACCCATAGGCTCCCGAAGCCAGAACATTGGCCGTGGTGTCGCCCCGGGCATCAACTTGCCGCGCAGTCGTCCCCACGCCCGTCAGATGATGCGTACCAGCAGCGTAAGTGTAGGAACCAGTCAGCAGCCCGGGCGCCGTTTTCGACAGGCGGTCGCCGGTCTTGTTGTACGTATATGCCTCAATGGCCGCCCCATCGGAAGCCTTGATACCCGTCAAGCGGTACAGCGCATCGTAGCCATACGTCTCCGATGGCGTTTGCACGCCTGCCGTGTCACCCAAGGCCGTAATGTTGCCCATGACATCGCGTTTCACGTGAAGGCTAAACGCCGCGCTGGTGATGTCAGTGAGGGCGCCCGTCAGGTCGTACGTCATCGAAACCGTCTGCCCGTCGCCGAGCTTGTACGACGTGATCGGGCCAAACGGTTGATAGGCCGCACCGCTGACAACAGGCGTCGCCGCCGCGCCTGACGGCGTCGCCTGGACGGAAGTAATCTGGCCCAGACTATTGCGGGTATAGGCGACCAGCGTACCGTTCGGTGTCGTGACCGACTTCAGGCGGTTCGCAGGCGTCCACGTATAGGTCGTAGTCCGCGTTGAGGTACCCACGGTCTGCTGCTTCCTGACGACATTACCACGGCCGTCGTAGCACCACGCGATCCCACCATTGCTTTCTACGACTCGCGTCGCGTGACCACGACTGTAATTACCGGTGCATCCCGTCGCCGAATCTGCCTCGTCGTACTTGAACTGCGAGTTGGCGGTGGTATCGGCGTAAGTGGTTTTTAATAGCCGGCTGTCGGCATCAAAGGTCGACGTGTGGCCGACGTTGGTCGCATCGGTTGCTGCGGTCAGGTTGCCGGTGATGTCGTACGAGCGAGCGGTGGCCCCGGTATCCGGACTATTCAATGCCGTGACATTACCGAATGCATCGTGGTCGTAGGTCGTATTGAGGCCGTCGGGATCACTGAATCCGGTGATGCGGTCGAGCGCATCAAAGCTAGTGACGGACTGGGCGTTGGCTGTCGATGGGTCCGCACCCTGATAATTGCGGATGGCGCTGGTAAGGCGGTCAAGGCCGTCACGGATGTTCTCGCTCTGAATGCCCAGGCCGTCTGCGGCATGGATCAGGTTCCCGTTACCGTCATAGCTATCGGAAAAGCCAGTGTTCGGTTCGATTCAAGCCGTCCGTCAATGCGGTGAGCTGGACGATGCTATCGCCCCCCATGCATGGTCCCGATACAAATGAGTAACGGGGTCAAAGCGAGTTGTTTTTGTCGTGTTTTTGACCGCGAACGCGTCAGCGGCCAGTACGGATAAGAAGAAAGCGGACGCTCTGGTGCCGGCGCTTTTCACCGAAAGTCGTTCAGAAAACCACGTTGATAGGGTTACAAACGGTCAAAGCATTGATCGGATGGTTACTGCCCCATCGCTTTTATCAACAACATATACCGCCCGTCCATCGAGAATACGCTCGCCCATAACAGGACGCATTGCAAATGTAAAGATGAATTCGTCTGCAGTCTCTGATACGTGGACATCATAATTGCTTGGATCCTTAGCTCGTCTCGTGAACTCGCTGTCAGCCCTGATGGCGTTCAAGTCTTTCTGGAACGTTGAATAGACAGCAGGACTTGCTCTGAAAGCAAGGGCTGTGATGCCTCCGGTGCAGACTGATGGCGCTCCGGTGGAGCACGCGGACAGTGTCACGGCTAGCGCTGTGCCAAATATCAATGCGGGCAGAGTCGAAAAATTACGCGACGTCATGGAAGTGCCTTGCGTAAAGTGGTTATTTTTCCGGTACAAGGATCATGTTTTGATCGCCAAATTTAGTGTGCTAAGCCAATTTGGTTCCATGAGCTTGCTTGCCAATCCAATGTCACCCAACTCGTTAGGGTTTGGGCTTGAAAAGTTTTGCTACCCGCGGCAGGAGCACCAAACATTTGCTCAACCAAGTTCCGAAGACCGGTATCGAACCGATGTCGCAAGTAAGACATGGCCACGAGTCGTTCGCCATTCTCTCGTGGATCTACACTCCGCCAAATGGCTGTTTTGGTCTCGAATGTTCAATTGGTTCTCCTACGGCACCAATGTCCGGCTCCTGACAAAATTATCAACGTCCAAATTGAATGCCGCTACATCATTTTAGCCTCCTACTTTAATGCTGTTGCGCCTTCGGCGCACGGTAGGCCTGGTGCGGCGCCGTCTCGTAGCTATGATTCGGTCGCATCGACAGGATGACCAGACGTGCACCATCGCGGCGACTCTACCGGCAGGCTGGTGCGCTGCTGCGCTCCAGCCTGTAGGCCTACTTCCGGCGATTCATGTGCGAAAAGTTGATAAAGATGCCTGTCACTGCGGTCGATAGGCCGACGGCGAACACCCAGATGCCCAGATACATGAATCCACATATGGCGATGATGAACGCGCCGAATCCCATGGCTACGCCGATCATTGCTATGCGAAACCCTATGTACTGATGGCCACGGAGGATGACTGCCCAGTCGATGTTTTTCACCTTCGTCCTCATTTGACGTTGAACCCTACCGCCGCTCCACCACCCGATACTGCCTCTTATCCCCAACCCGCGCCGCCTTATCATCCACCCGCGCACAAAGCCGCCCGTCACCACACGGAGCGAGATCCGCAGCATTAACGGCCTCAAGATAATTCACCTGCTTCACCAGCCTGTCGTAACGGCCCTGATAAAACCCGTACAAGCCTTCATACGTCGCGACCAGGCTCGCAAGACAAAGCAAGACGACCGCGCCAAGTCCCCACAGTAATCGCCGCCGCTGTCCGGCGAACGTCTTCTGGGCCTCATTAAGCGCATCGACGGCCGTGTTGGTTTTTGCCAGCACGTCTTCCATCCTCCGGTGCAGCGCGTCTCCCGCGTTATGCGCTTCCGCCTTGAACGCCGCCCCTGCCTGTCGGACTTCGTGCTTCATCAGTACCTGAAGCTCGCTGGCCTGCGACTTCAGTGACGTACGCAGCAGGGCAATGGTCACGATCGCTTCGCGTGCCACGCCAGCGGCGGATGTGTCGATGTTAGGTTGGTTGTCTTCCACGTTCCCTGTCTCCTTTCGAATATCGCGGGGCGATCAGCCGCCACCGCCACCGCCACCGCCACCGCCACCGCCCCCGTCACCGCCGCCTGCAGGCGCACCGCCTTGATCGGGCGCCCCGACACTCGGGATGGACGGGTTGTTCAGTAGCGTCATCATCATGACCGGGCCGTCGGTGGCAGTCACCAGTGCGTCTGGTGCCGTGGCCAGGGCCTGGTTCATCTGTTCCATCTGCTCGGCGGCGACGAATTGATCCGCCTGGCGCGTCAGCTGCTGCGCCTCGGGCCGTTCGCCGAGTCGCTCGCATGTCTGATCGATGGCAAGGGAGTTCTTGCTCTGGAGGGCGAACCAGAGGTCGGCGATTTCCGGGTCTTCCATGGCAGAGCCGGGACCGAAGGGGTTAGCCGTGGCGGCGCGCGGCTCGAGGGGCGCAGCGTCTGTGCTATGTGCCTTCGTATCGAGCGGTGCCGCAGTGTCTACGGCTCCCGCGTCGTTCGCCATAACATGGGCGGGCATCGGGGAAGCGTGCGTAAACGTGATGTCGTTCTGATCGCCGGCGCCGGGCCAGGGTGGCTCCGGAAGCTCACCCGGGCGGGGTGCAGCGTCAGAGTCGGAAAAGGCGGTCGTCGGCAGATCGAGTTCGGGTGATGGCGCCTCAGCAGATACAGTCTGCGTGTCACCGGTGGAGGCGGCGGCATCGGTTGGCAGTGTCGCCGAGGCTGGCGGGGGACTTTCTTCCGGTGAATGGGGCTCTGTCCCGACCGTAGCTGCCGCCGGGGCCGACACCGATGTGACGATGTCGAGGGGCGTCAGTGCCTCGGGCGCATCGTTCAACGCCACGACGTCGGCAGACGCTGCCTGCGGCGGCGCGAGCTCCCGCTGCGAAGCGTCCGTCGGATCGACATCGTGCCGAGCGACCTCAGTCGGTCCGACAACCTGCGAAGGTGCCTCCAGGGAGGCAACCGCTACCGACAAAGAAGCTGCTTCTTCCGACACCTTGCCGACGACAGGCTGGGCGGCCTGGACATGTTCTATGTGGCGATTCTGCTCACCTACAGGGACGTGTGGCGACTCATCAACGTGGTTTTGAGGCTGTACCGGCAATAGCGGGTCAGCGGCACCTGCATCGTGTGCGTTGTTTACGTTGTGTGCCTCGCGCGTTTCATGGCCGCCCTCGATGCCATGTGGATGTTGAACACCATGGACGTTGGAACTCTCGGCCGTCGGCTGGTGCTGACTTTGCCCGTCTCCCGTCCTGGATTCTGTGTAGTGTCCTGGTTCGCTTTCATGAGGCGACGCACGCTCAGGGTCGCGATTCGTCTCTGCTGACTGCTCGTGTTTGGCGTGGTCGGCAGAAGCGACGGCGTCCTCTCGTTCGTGCCTTTCCGCTGAAGCCGCAGCCGCCGCCGCAGTAGCAGTAGAAGCCGCAGCCGCCGGCGTAGCCATCGACGCGCCCGCATCACGCTGCAATTCAGCGCCCTCAGCGGCAACGCGCGCCGACTGCTGCTCATGCACCTGATGCGCCGTCGAAAGCCGAGCCGCTGAAGCCGCCTGTTGATCTTCCGTGGGAGCGTTGTCGCGACGCTGGGCTTCATCGCGCTCGTTAACCTGCGACGGATGGTGAGGCGCGTCGCTCTGTCGGGAGTGCACCGGGGACGTCGCCGCTTCGACCTTATGCTCGTCACTCAGCTGCCGCGCCGCCTGATTGCGAGCCGCTGCATCACCGCCATGCATGGAGGCCTGCATCCGTGCCTGCTCATCCAATCCACCGGGAGCCATAGTGCGCGACATGGACTGGGCAGGGGACGGTGTCCCGGTGGCGCCTTCTCCGGCGGAGGACTCCGTAGCATGGGTACTCGCAAGCTGCGTGGCGTTGAGCTCGTCGCGGATATTCCCCGTCGCCTCATTCGTGCCATACAGCACGCCAGGCGTCTGCCACTGGCCTTGGGGCGTCTGCGTGTAAACGTGGCCGTCCGACGCCTGGTGCGACTTCGACGACTGTTCGAGCGCATGGGACACCGCTTCCGGCACAGGCCCCTGCGAATGCCATCCCGCTTTCTCATACGAGGCGAGATACTGTTCGGCGATACCCTTGGGCGATGCAGCGACGTTGGCCGCGACCGTCTCGGCGACAGCCCGGTTCAGTGCTGCCGTCCGCTCGGGCGTTGCGGTCTCCCTGTGGGAGCTGATCATCCCGTGTTCGAGCATGCCATCCACGACCTGTCGCGACCAGGCATGCGTCTGTGGATCGCGCGTCCAGTTGGCCTCGCGGACACTTGGCGTGTCGGTGGGTGAGGCGGCTTGGGAATAAGGGTCTTTCGGGGTGTATTCGCGAGCGAGAGTGAGCTCGACGGCGGTATTCGTTGCCTTGTAGCTCAGCGACTGCGATAGCGCCGCATCGGCATGGTGTTGAATGCGGTCGAAATGAGGTGAGGCATGCTCGACTTCCGTTAGAACGATCTCGCTCCGGGTCCAGCCCTGGTCGGGATGTTTCGGATCGTAATGCCAGTTCTGGCCGTTGCCGTCTTTCTGGTTGTAAATGCGGTGATTGTCGATCGCGTTGGCTATGGCATCGCCGCCAACAGCGCCTGCCACGGCACCGACAGCACCGAACACGATCACACCCGGGCCCGATTCGACGCCCGCCAGCATGGCGGCGCTACCGACCACCTCGGCGCCGCCGAGCATGCCGAGATTGCGTGAGGCGAAGTGGGTGACTTCGGACTGTGCGCCGGTGGCGTTGCCGGTGTGGAGAAGGTTCGAGGCTTTGTGAGCGGTGGTGGCTGTGTCGTAGACGACGGCTGCGGCGCCTGCTAGGGCCAGAGTCCGTGCCGCAGAAATCGAAGTCGGTCGAAGCATGCTTCCGGGAGCGGATGGCGACGAAGGCTCGCTTGAACGAAGAGCGAAGGCAGGCGTTGATTCGCGACGGGCATGTTCTGCCCATTCGTCTCTTGCTGCGCCCATTTGCTCAAGACTAAGATCGTGAAATGCGTCGAGGGGGCGACCAAAGATGGATTGGTTCGCTGCATCGTAGCCAGATGATGCATGGACACGCATTCGAACGTCAGACAGGTTCACCACCGTGCGATCGTTGACTGACGATGCCTTAGCCAAGGATTGCTCGACTCGCAATAGATCGTCGCTCGATGCGCCGGACAGGAAGGCAGGCGACGAAGCGAACGTCGCAGTGCGATGGCCATTCATTATCGTCTCAGGGCTATCCAGAGCCGCAGGCAGCTCCAGCGATACGTAAGCTCTACCGACTGGCGCGTTCTTGACGAATGCCACTATAGGTAACTTGCTCTCGATCGCGTTTTGCATGTAGGGGACGCTTCCCGCGTTCCACATGATGTCTCGCAAAGCGCCCTGCGTGTCGTTCCTGAAAGGGGCGATGCCCTCGTTTTTCAGGAATACCTGAAAATTCTTCACCACATGGTCGAACTCAGGATCCTTGGCCGAACTGTCGATGAAGTCTCCCCACGGAGTGTCACCTATCAGGCCGGCCACGTCTTTACCGCCAACGTCGTCTCGGTATTCGCGCGCATTTTCGAAATTACTCTTTCCCGCACCGTCGGTGCCAGAAAAGAAAATGTACTCTCTCCCATGTCCCAGCTTTGGAGGGTTGTTCTCCATGTTGCGGGTCAAATAGCCTTCGAAGTTTTCGGTTCTATAACTGCCCGACCCTGGTTTTGTGAGGTAGCCGACAACGCTCTCGATCTGCTTTTGTGACACCGCACTTCCGTCTGCCGCATTGCTGGCACCGGAAAGGGTGATTCGAACATAATCTGCAAAAGTCGGCCTCATCACGTTGGCTATCCGGCAGTTGGCGATGCAGGAAGACTTAGCTCCGCGAGTATCAGGTACTCGTTAGCTAGTCGCTCTAAGCCAGCAGGAACCTCAATGTTCTTCAAGTGCAGCGATTCTTGTGTTCCTAATACGACATATCTGGCCGAGCCGGAACTTTCCCTTGGCGTTTGAAAGGCCAGAACAAGGCCGTTTGCCAGTTGACTTATAAAGTCGAAATCATGTCCATCGAATCCAATCCATCTTTTGATTCGAAAAATTCCGTCGAGTACCCAGGACGGGGTTAGGTCAATGGTAGATAGGTTCGTTTCCTCCCCTGCAATTTGAACTACCTTAAATAGACCATTGCAACCGAGGCCGTTTGTGTCATCGCCGCGGCGCATCGAGTATTGGTATTCGACCTCGCCGGGCTTAGCGCCTGGAAGTGCCCGGGGCTTATAGATTCGCACTCCGCTTACGGGATCAACAGCTCCCCCGGTTTCTGCTTCAAATCGCAGCATATTCGTTGTCATACGCTATGAGACCAAGATGAGTAGTGCGGTATCGTGAGGAGGGCCAATGTGCCTGGCATGGTCAGATGCATATCCGGTGTCGATGGGGGACTAGTCGTTTTTCGCTCCGTGCGCAGGCGAGCCTGCCAAGTCGGTGCCTTTCCGATACTACTTCCTTCAAATGCGGCGTCGCAATGAATAGGTCTCGCCCGCAGAGCTCAGTCTTTTCCGCAGAGCTCAGTCTTTTCCGCAGAGGTCAGTCTCTCCCCACCCTCTCATGCGCATGCACCACACACTCGGACCCCATCAACGTCAACATGCTGATCGCCTCCAACGCGAACATCGTCCGCCTCTGATCCGTACACGCGTCCTTGGCCACTGCCTCCTTCGACAAATCCATCAACGCCCGCGCACAGCTCAACCACTCCGCGGCGTCGTTCAGCAGGTCATCAACATCGGCATACGGATTCACACTGAAGCTGCCGTTTCCGAGCATCCAGTGTTCCCTGGGTTCGTCATTCATCGCTAAGCCCTTCCTCATCACGTCACACCCCCAGACACGGCACGCCGCCAAAGGCACGGCGTGCCGCGAATCAACAGGGATACACATACCCACCGGCCGCCTCAGCGAAGAGGCACCGGGTCGTTCCAAAGACTCATCGACAGCCGAAGCAAGGCGCGCCGGGTCGATACGGCTTTAGAAACTTCTCATGGGTGACAGCGCCGCTGCGCTGTTAGCCGGATCTGCGGGTGAGGCAGCGGGCCCGGTGGCGGCGGGGGATGTCATCGCGGGTCCGCGATGGGATGGCTGGTGCCGTATCATAGTTGGTAGCCACGAGTGACTCCTTGACAGTTAGTTGTGGTCAGCGGGTCGGAGGTGGTCCTAACACTTCCGGCCCGCGCTTACATCGCATCGAGCGACGGTTACCTGCGAACGCGTTCAGAGTCGAGCACACAGGTAACGGTGGGGAAGCTACCAAAGAATGACGGGTGTGTCTGTAGGGGTGACTTGATCACGCGGCTGCTTGTTTGTGGATGGCTTTGGGGCGGGGTTGGGGCAAGGGGGTCGCGCGCGGGGCGCGCTCCTACGCGGTTTTTGGGGTTCCGAATTTACTCATCTGGCCTGGGCTTTTCGCTCTCGGGCGCCTTGGCATGCGCGTTTTCGGTGCGAAAAAAGTCGGTTTTTTAGGAAAGTTGCTACAACTCTGGCATGCCTGCCTGCCCTAACCTTTGATGTCGAGCACACCGGCTCATCATCAGAGGACAACGATGCTTTCTTTTCTCCGTGCCTTGAAGCGTCACCCGCTGGCAGCGGTTTTCATCGTCATGGAAATCGCCGTCGTCTGCGTTGTGATGCTCTACGCAATGCATTCTGGCGCGCAGCATGCGGATCGTCTCCGCGCGCCGGTCGGCATCGACGGAACTCAGGTCGCATGGCTGCGAAGCCAGTCGACGGAGACGGGCGGCACATCGCGCGCCGAGAGTGACCGTGACCTCGATGTGCTGCGGCATGCCACATGGGTGCGTGCTGCTTCGCAGGTGAGTTCGCTGCCCTTGATGGAGTCGGCGGCGTATTCGTTCGGCATTGCGCCGATCGAGGATGGCCAGGCCACGCGATGGATGAGGTCCGGGCTCTACCTGTGGGCGCCGCAGGCACGCAATGCGTTGGGTGTCTCGTTGCTGCACGGTAACGGTTTCACGCCTGATGACCACGTGGACTACTCGTTCTTCAGTGCCGCGACACCACCGGCCGTGGCGATGGTGACGGCCGCGCTGGCACGCGAGTTATTCGGGGACGAGGCTGCGGCCGTGGGACGGCAGCTTCGCCTGCGGCTTCCGGGTGAGCCGGTGGTGACCGTGGCTGGCGTGGTGGCTGACATGGCGGGCCCGGCGTTGCACTTCCGGCCGGACGATCTGTTCCATGTGATCCTTCCCGTCAGGTATGCGCGTAGCGGGCCCTACGTGGTGCGCGGTGTCGCCGGCCGAAGCAGGATGGTCCACGATTCGGCACGCGCCGCCTTGCAGGCGGCGAATCCTGCGCGCGTCATCACGCACGGCGAAAGCTTCGCTGCGACCGAGCAGCGGTATTTCCGGAGTGATCGGGAAATGGTGTGGTTGTTCGGGATACTGGTCGCTGCGCTGGGTGTGCTGGCGATCACGGGCATCGTGTCGGTGACGCATTATTGGGTCGTGCAGCGGGCGCAGGCGATGGGCTTCCTGCACACGCCTGGCAGGACACGCCGCGCCATGTTTGTGCGCTTCGCGACGGAAAACGCGGTGCTCATGGCGTGCGGGGCAGGGCTGGGTCTGGCGGGCGCGGCGGCGGCTAATCTCGCGCTCGCCCGTTATTTCGACGGACGGGTGATTCCGATCTCCTGGTATCCGGTGGCCTTCGCGGGCTTTCTGGTCGCGGGGCAGGCGGCGGTCGCTGTGGTGATGTGGAGGTCCGGGCGGAGAGCGTGAGGATGGAATGCGCAGAGATGGGCGGGGCAAGGCCAGGAGGCGCAGGGGTAGGAGGTGCGCGCGCGGAGCTATGGCGCGCCCATCGTACGTGCGGAATGGGCTCGCATCATCGGAGGCGGAGCAACTTTACCCGTTAGCCGTTCTGGCTATATGGACAAAGGCCGGGCCGGCGTAAATTCAGTCCGGGGGCTCTGAGGAGTTGGGGTCATGCGGAAGCGAGTGATTTCGATGTGGGCCTGCTGGTCAGGCGGCCTGTTGCTATGGCTTGCCATCGCGTTGGCGGCTACCGCCCAGGAAAGACACGACCACGGTATCCCCGAACATCTCGGCACGGTGACGTTCCCGATCTCCTGTGGCCCGGCGTCACGGCAGTCCTTCAACCGGGCCATGGCGCTCCTGGGCTCGGGCTGGCGCGGACGGGGCTGACGAGGTGACGGCATGGGCGGCACAGGCGTCGGGTGACGCCGCGACGGCAGAGCGGCTGCTGCGTGTTTCGGCGGATCGGGAGGATGCGCTGGAGAAGCGTCCGGTGACGCCGGGGCCGATCGTGCCGGCGCGCGAGCAACTGGGCGATCTGTTGTTGACGCAGGAGCGGCCGGATGAGGCGTTGATCGCGTTCCGGGCGGCGCTGGTGGAGGCACCGGGGCGTGCGGGGGCGTTGCGTGGGGTGGCGAGCACGGAACGGTGAGGCGAGCGCGGGGCGGTGAGGCGAGCGTGCGGCGGTGAGGTGAGTTTGCGGCGGTGGGTGAACGTGTTGCGGTGAGGCCAGGGGGTCGCGCGCAGGGCGCGCTCCTACTGTGGGAGCGCGCCCTGCGCGCGACATCTTTTCGCGATCCACCGTAACCCGACATCTAACATCAAAACCACTTGTTCCGCTTCAACGCCACAAAGATCCCACCCACGATACACGCCACGAGGCACGTGATGGCCGGATACGCCCACGGCTTGTCCAACTCCGGCATATGCGCGAAGTTCATCCCATACCAGCTGGTGATCAACGTCGGTGCGGCGAGCATGGCCGCCCAGCCGGCTAGTTTCTTCATCACTTCGTTCTGGCCGAACGTGACGAGCGCCAGGTTCACACTGATCGCGGCGCCAAGCATTTCGCGCATCGCGGAAATGGACTCGTTGACGCGAAACACGTGGTCGTAGATATCGCGGAAATACGCGCGCAGTTCGTCGTGGATCAGATGCGGATGCAGGCGCGTCAGCTGCGCGACGATGTCCTGCAGCGGCACGACCGCCAGCCGCAGCGTCATCAGTTCGCGCTGCATGTCGTAGAGCCGCTTGATGGTCAGGCGGTTGTACGTTTCCGCGAAGATGTCGTTTTCAAGCTCGTGCAGCTCTTCCCGGAAATCACGCACGATCGGCAGGAAGTTGTCGACGATGAAGTCGAGCACCGAGTACAGCGCGTAGCTGGGCCCGAGGGCCAGCAATTCAGGGGACTGCTCGCAGGTGCGCCGCGCCGGTGCGTAGGACAGCGAGGCGCCGTGGCGAACCGTGATGAAGTAGCGCCGCCCGACGAAGATCTGCGTTTCACCGAAGGCGATGTTTCCACCGACGAGCTGCGCTGTCTGCGCCACGATGAAGAGCGAATCGCCGTAGGTCTCGATCTTCGTGCGCTGGTGCGCGAGCTGGGCGTCTTCGATCGCAAGATCATGCAGGTTGAACTCTTCCTGCAGCTTCAGAAGCAACGCCTCGTCGGGCTCGTGGAGGCCGACCCAGACGAAGGTGTCGGGTTCTTTCAGCACGTCGCTGATCGCGTCGATGGTGATATCGCCGATGCGACAGCCATCGGTGCGATACGCCACGCAATTGATGATCATGCCGCCCGACGGAGGGGTGAGCACGCCGAGGGGTTCAGTAACAGTCGAGACAGAGGCCATGGGCGGCATCATGCCCCGCCGTATGTGACGGGGCAATCTCAACGGGCACTTCTGGTCAGTCGTGCTTGCGGCTGAAGACCACGAAGAGCGCCAGCCAGCAGGGGAGGGCGAGCAGCAGCCAGGGCATGTTCTGCTGCGGGAAGTCGGGCCACAGGTGCAGCAGCAGGCCGATGCCGACGCCGGCGACCGATATCGTGGCGATGCGCGGTGCGAGGCGGCCGACGGGGCGGCCGGCGCGGCGCAGGCGCCAGATCGCCGGAATCAGCAGGAAAGCCAGCGGCTGGAAGGCCAGCAGGTTGAAGTTGCCCCAGGCGGAGCGGTGCAGGGTCAACGTCCAGAGGCCGAGCATGACAAAGCCGGCCAGGCCTGCGAAGAGGGTGAAAAGCGTGCCTGCCGCGACGAAAACCCCACGCGCCACGCGGTTCCGCGTGAACGCGGGAATCAGCAGCGGGATGGCGAACAGGACGCCCACGCCCAGCAGCGGCCAGCGCAAATCGGGCGCCTGCGCGGGCGGCGCGTCAAGGCGCGTGGGTATCACTTCCGCATCCTGGCTGACCAGCGGCCGCTCGGACGCACCGTCGCCGACGCGTACATGGCGCAACGACTCCTCGAGCACCATGGGCAGGAAGGCTTCCTTCCACCCGGTCATCGGCTGGTCCGCGTAGGGGCCGAGGCCGAGATCCATGCCGAGCATCAGCCAGGGCTGGTTGCTCATCAGGCGCGCGGTCTGCTCGCGAAAGGTCATGCCGCCCGGCTGGTCGGCGAGTTGCCGGTGCAGGGCGCCACCCAGGGCACTGTCCAGCGCATCACGGACGCGCGTGGTGCAGTTATCGGCGTAGTAGTCGTAGTTGTAGCCCGCGTTGGCCGGCTGGATATTCCACAGCAGGAAGCGGCGCAGCGACTCTTTTTGTGATGCGTCCAGTGCCAGCACCTGGCGCCGGACGTAACGACCCTCGCTGGCATAGAACTCCACGTCGGATGCCGTGGTCTCGGCGTCCATGCGGTAGGCCATGATGCCGCGCGCGAAATTGAGCAGGAAGCCCTTCTGGTCGAAGTCGAACACGCCGTAATTGAAGGCGATGGCTTCGCCGCTCACCGGGTCGCGCACTTCCAGCGCGTCGTGGCCGAAGCGTTCCCAGTAGATGTCGCCCGGGCCGTAGGTCAGCAGCGAAATCTCGAGATTCGCGGCCGGCGCGTCGGCGATGCCCGCACGGGCCATGGGGGAAAGGCACAGGGCCAGCAGCAGGATCAGGGTGTAGCGCATCGTGGGGCGTGGTCCTTGCCGGCGGGCAATGGCTTCTTTGGGGGAACCGCCGGCCGCGTGGGCCGGCGGTGACGTCAGGCGCCGTTGGCGCGGGTGACGTGGAACTGCTGGACGCGGCGATCGTCGGCTTCGGTGACCCGGAACAGGAAGTCGCCCACGGCGATCTCCTCGCCCGCGGCCGGCAGATGGCCGAACTCGGACGTGATCATGCCGCCGATGGTGTCGAATTCCTCGTCGGAGAAATGTGCACCGGCCACCTCGTTGAAATCGGTGATGGGCGTGAGCGCACTTACCGAGAAGCCGCCTTCGGGAAGGGCCTGCACCAGCACCGGATCTTCCTCGTCGTCATGCTCGTCGTCGATTTCCCCGACGATCTGCTCCAGCACGTCTTCGATGGTGATGAGGCCGGCGACACCGCCGTATTCATCGACCACGAGGGCCATGTGGTTACGCGTGAGGCGGAATTCCGCCAGCAGCACGTTCAGGCGCATGGATTCGGGAATCAGCACCGCCGGACGCAGCAGGGCGCGCACGTCGCAGCCGTCGCTCTGCCCGAAGTACTTCAGCAGATCCTTGGCCAGCAGGATGCCAAGGACTTCGTCCTTGTCTTCGCCATGCACGGGGAAGCGCGAGTGGCCGGATTCCACGACGGTCGCGAGAATGTCGGCGAGGGGGGCATCGGCCGGAAGGCTGACGATCTGGGCCCGGGGCACCATGACGTCGTCGACGCTGAGTTCGGTCACCTTGATCGCACCCTCGACCATGGTCAGGGTGTCGTTGGACAGCAGGCCGTTGGCCTGGGCGGTGCGCAGTTCCTCGATCAGTTCATCGCGGTTGCGCGGCTCGCCGGAAAACATATGGCCCAGACGGTCCCACCAGGATCGGTGAGTCGGGCCATGGGTACTACTCGGGTC
>Ga0247730_1000302_pt1 | contig 41532 bp, 45 predicted proteins | sample UWRJL073202C2_FD_180959 | JGI IMG/M metagenome (GOLD analysis project Ga0247730, IMG submission 180959) | Plant litter microbial communities from Arlington Agricultural Research Station in Wisconsin, United States - UWRJ-L073-202C-2 | ecosystem: Environmental > Terrestrial > Plant litter >... | reverse complement strand
GGCAGCCCGGCGGGCGAAGCGCAGCGTCTCCGTCTTGCGGCGCGCGCCTGCCAGGGGGCGGTGGGACGGCTCCCGCAAGATCGCCGCATCGTAGCGATCGGCGACGATCAGGCCGGCAATGTCGGGTAGGAAATGCGCCTCCTCGAACGGCGATAGATCGAACCCTGCGGGAACCGCCCAGAGGAACCGATCGCAATAATCCAGATAGTCCCGCCACTTGGCATCGCCGCGCAGATCCGCACGCGAACATTTGATCTCGACGATGGTAACGCACCCCTTCGCGTCCAGAGCCATGATATCCGCGCGGCGGCCATTGCCGAGCGGCACTTCGCACAGGGCGATCAGATCCTGCCGGAAAAATAGCCGGGCGACCCCGCGCGCGACATCGGCAGCAGCGAGCGGGGCATCCTCGAAACAGGCGGGCTGCGTAGCCATGGCGATCGTCTAGAACGAGACGGGAACAAGCGAAAGAGGGATTCACCGCCGGGAGATCAGGCGAGCAGATCCAGCGCGATGCGGCGGGCGTAGGCGTGATCGAGCTCGACGATCCAGAGATCGGGATCGCTGCGCCGGCGGCCAGCGAGATAGGCGCTGCGTTCCGATGGATCGGACGGCCCCGTTTCCCGCCAGGCATAACCGTTGCCGGCCAAGCTTCGTTCGAGAAGCGGCCCATCCACGCCCCGCTCCGCCAGCGCCAGCAGGATCGCGCCCGCCGTAGCATCGCCTTTGGCAAGGATCATCGCCGAACCACCCTCGGCCTCGATCCGGCGAATGAGCGCGGAAACGAGCAGGCCAGCAGTGGCCCGCGCGTCCATCATGTCAGGCGGCGTCCCGCGCGTCGGCTTCCACGAACAGAGCATAAAGCGCATCGCGCGAGCCGGCCCCGCGCAGCTTGGCGACGAAGCCCGCGTCCCGCAGCCGTCGGCTGACCCGCGACAAGGCTTTAAGATGTTCGACACCAGCGTCGGGCGGCGAGAGCAGGAGGAAGACGAGATCGACCGGCATGTCGTCGATGGCCTGAAAATCGATCGGCGTGGCCAGGCGCGCGAAGGCACCGACGACGCGGCCGATACCCTCAATCTTCCCATGCGGGATGGCGATGCCGCCACCGAATCCGGTCGAACCCAGCCGCTCCCGCTCCGACAGGCGCGATACGATCAGGCGCGGATCGATCCCCGTCAGCTCGCCGGCGGCTGCGGCGAGCTGTTGGAACAGGACTTTCTTGTTGGGGACCGCAAGCTCAGAGAAGACGCCGCTGGGCGTCAGGATATCCGCAAATTCGTCCATCGGCTCGGCTTCGTCTTCATTGAGGTAGTCGCGGAAAGAACGTCGTTTCAGGCCGCGCGCTGCGGCTCGACCCAGCCGATCGTGCCATCGCCGCGCCGATACACCATATTGAACGCCCCGGTGCCCGAATTCTTAAACAGCAAAGCGTTGGTATTGCGCAGATCGAGCATCATCACCGCATCGCCGACACTCGCCTCGGGCACATCGACCCGCAGTTCGGCCACGATAGGCGGATAATCGGCGGTCTGCTCCTCATCCGCGGTCTGGAAGACGGTGTAGCCTGCATCGTCGGCAATCTGGCCCGGCTCTGCAGCGGCCGCTCCGTTGGCGGCATGCTTGTTCTTCAGGCGGCGCATGTAGCGGCGCAGCTGCGTTTCGATACGGTCGGCCGCGATGTCGAATGCCGGATGCGCCTCTCCGCCTTGACCGGAGCCCTTGAGGATGACCCCCTGCATCACATGGGCAACGATATCGCACGAAAATGACCCGTGAGGGGCATGACCGAACGTCACATGGGCCGAGATGCTGCGGGAGAAATATTTGTCTGCAATGCCCTGAAGCCGTTCCTCGACGTGGGTGCGCAGCGCGTCGCCCGTGTCGACCTGGTGGCCAGAGACCCGGATGTCCATCACTTGCTCTCCTTAAACTACTGCCGATCCGGCCAAGGCCGGCCTCAAGCCCAGCGTGGGCGGGAGGTCAAGCCGCGTGGTGCAGGGCGCTCCACAACGGATCGGTCAGGGTAGATACAAACGCGGTGTGACGCGCGAGTTCCGCTTCGCTTGCAGCATGTGGCCGGGCGGGGCGGAAACGGCGCTGGACGGCGGCCATCGCCGATCCGAATTCGGGCTGCGGCTCCCGCGATGTTTCCGCCAGCGAAAATCCGATCTGCCGGCCGCCGGTGAGCTCCACATACACCTGGGCGAGCAGTTGCGCGTCCAGCAATGCGCCATGCTTCACCCGCTGGCTGCGATCAACGCCGTATCGTGTGCACAAGGCATCCAGACTGTGCTTCGCGCCCGGGTGGCGGGTCCGCGCGATCGCCAGCGTATCGATCATGCGGGACAGGCAGATCGGATCGAAGCCGCAGGCCTGCAACTCCCAGTTGAGAAAGCTGAAATCGAATGCGGCATTATGGGCGATGAGCGGGCTGTCTCCGACGAACTCGATCAGGTCCGCCACGATCTCCGGGAAGAGCGGCTTATCGGACAGAAAACTTTCGGAGAGGCCGTGCACGGCCTGCGCCTCGCTCGGCATCGAACGCTGTGGATGAATGTAGCGGTGAAAATGATGGCCGGTTTCCACCTTGTTGATCATCTCGATACAACCGATCTCGACGAGGCGGTGGCCGTCGGCCGGGCTCAGGCCGGTGGTTTCGGTATCGAAGACGATCTCACGCATGATCATCGTTATCGGCCCGCGCGCTCTCCCAGGCAAGCGAGGAAGCGGCGCAACGCCGCTGCCGTTTGCAGGCGCGTACCGCCGGTCGGCACCACGAAATCGGCGCGGCGACGCTTCTGTGCGTCAGGCGTCTGGAGAGCGCGGATGCGCGCGAGCTTGGCAGCGGTCATGCCCGGCCGGGCCAGGACACGCTTGCGCTGCTGCCATGCTGCGGCCGACACGACGAGGATCGTATCTACCCGCCGCCAACCTGATTTTTCGAACAGCAGAGGGATGTCGAGCACCACCAGCGGCCGGGCGCGATGGCTGCGCAGAAATTGGCGGCGCGATCGCTCCACCGCCGGATGGACAAGGCGTTCTAGCCGGTCGAGCGCCGCACGATCGGCAAACACCGCCTGACCCAGCCTCTGACGATCGACTCCCGTCGCGCCGGTAGTGCCGGGATGCAGCGCCTCGATCGCGGCGAGCAGTTCGCCACCCGGCCCCTGCATCCGGCGCACCTCGGCATCGGCGTCGAAGACGGGTACGCCCATCTTGCGCAGCATTGCCGAGATCGTGGACTTTCCCATGCCGATCGAACCCGTCAGGCCGATCACGCGGCTCATCCGAGCAGCAAAGCGCGCAGCGCCGCCTCGCTTTCCGGATCGGACGGCGGCTCGACGCCGAAGAGCAGTTGAAAGGCGATGCGGGCCTGCCCGATCAGCATTTGCAATCCATCGATGATGGGATGACCCAGCGCCTTTGCCTCGGCCAGTAATCGTGTCTCAAGCGGTGCATAGACCGCATCATAGATGATCGCGCCCGGCGGGATGTGGCTGAAATCGATGTCCAGCTCCGGCTGCCCGGTCATACCAAGTGGGGTCGCATTGACGACGATGTCGAGCCGGCCCTTCATTTCCTTCCAGTCGAACTCCAGCGGATTGGCGAACGAAGCGAGATCCGCGAGATGGACATGCGCGGGATCGAAGCCCGCGGCGATCTCGGCGGCGGCACTCGCCTTCCGCGCCGCCAGAATAAGCGTGAATCCCTCGTTCCATAGCCCATGCGCGATCGCGCGCGCGGCGCCCCCCGCGCCAAGGATACGGGCGGTACGCAGGTAGTGGCGCTCGTCCAGCCATGGGCGCAGCGGCTCCAGGAACCCGGCCGCGTCCGTATTATAGCCTGTCAGCCGCCCGTCCGATGCGACGACCGTGTTGACCGCGCCGATCTTCGCGGCGACCGGATCGATCGCGTCGAGCAGCGGGAGAACCGCCTGCTTGTGCGGGATCGTGACATTGCAGCCGCGCCAATAGGGATCGTCACGGCGCCCGGCAAGGAAGGCGGAAAGATCGTCCGGGCCTACATGCGTGCGGAGATAATCGCCCTCGATGCCGAGACGCTTCAGCCAGAAGCAATGAATGAGAGGCGATTTCGAATGGCCGATTGGATCGCCGATCACCTCAGCATAACCTGCCGCCAGCATCGTCATTGTCTCCGTCATGCCGGGATCACGCCCCGGGTCCGGAGCCAATCGAGCAGCGGCAGGAGGGGCAGGCCCATGATCGTGAACTGGCTGCCTTCAATGCGCGCGAACAGCTGCGCACCAAGTCCCTCGATCCGATAGCCGCCGACGCAGCCTCCGATCGCCGGCCATTCCGCTTCTAGATAGCCATCCAGAAAGGCTTCCGAGAAGGGGCGCATGGTCATCTTCGCGACATCGACATGTCGCCAGATCGGCTGACCGCCAAGGGCGACGACCGCCGCGCTGGAAAGCCGGTGCGTGGTCCCGGCTAGGCCGAGCAATTGCGCCCGCGCCTCGTCCCGGCTTCCCGCCTTGTCGAGCAGGCTGCCGTCAGCCGCTTGCACGGTAGAGTCGCAGCCCAGCACGAGCGCATCTGGGTGGCGGCGCGAAACCTTGACCGCCTTCAGTTCGGCCAGCGCATCGGCCAGTCCGCGCCCGTCCAGTCCGTCCATCAGAAACGCCTGCTTGGCCGCCTCTTCGTCAACGCCGGCCGCCTCGGCGCGAAACGGCACGCACGCCGCCTCCAGCATTGCCCGGCGCGAGGCCGATTGAGAGGCGAGGATCACCATGTTCACAGTCCCGCCTCCGTATCCCGCGCGGTGATCAGATTGATGATCGCCGCTGCCGTCTCTTCGATCGATCGACGGGTGACATCGATCACCGGCCAGCCTTTATCGGCGAAGATTCGCCGAGCGAACGCCAGTTCCGTCGCCACCGCTTCCTGATCGACATAAGCGGTCTGCGTCACCTGATTGAGCGAGAGCAGGCGATTGCGCCGGATCTGGATCAGGCGATCCGGGCTGGTCGTCAGCCCCACGACCAGCGGCTTCTTCAGCGTGAACAAAGATGCCGGCGGCGGGCTTTCCACAACCAAAGGAATGTTCGCGACCTTGTATCCGCGATTGGCCAGATAGATGGAGGTGGGCGTCTTCGAACTGCGTGAGACTCCGGCGAGGAGGATATCCGCCTCCTCCCAATCTTCCGACGCGATGCCGTCGTCATGCGCGATCGTGAACTGGATCGCATCGACGCGTGCGAAATAGGCGGCGTCCAACGTATGCTGCCGGCCGGGCTTGGTCTTCGCTTCCTGCCCGAGCAGCCGTTGCAGTGCCTCCGTCACCGGATCGAGCGCCGCGACGTGAGGGAGCCCCGCCACCTGGCAGCGATGCTCCAGCGTGCGGCGGACCTCCGAGTTCACCAGCGTATAGATAATAAGGCCGGGGCGTTGCAGGATCTCGCTCAGCACACGATCCAGATGGCCTTCGGAACGGACCATCGGCCAGAAATGCTTGATCGTCTCGACACCGTCGAACTGGGCGATGCCGGCCTTGGCGATCGCCTCCAGCGTCTCACCGGTGGAATCCGACAGGAGATGGAGATGTAGGCGCACGTGTGTTCAGCCCCGATGCCGCCTGTGGAAAACCATGGGGGTGATCGCTAGCGGAACCCGGTGGGTAGAGACAAGCATGGCAAGCAATCCCCGCACCGAACCAACGATCCGGCATCTTTTCCACAGGGGATGCAATGGGATGACGACCTGTGGATAACGGGGGTAGTCCGTTCGACTCGCTGGAACTGCGGGATATTCCCGGGCGTCAAGCTGTTGGCAAGTCGGACGGGGCGGAATAAACCCCGCTCCCGGCCAGCCTACTGACTCCTACAGAATCTCTTTTAAACTCTTAAGGTAAGAGAAGGATGCACTCGATCTCGGCGATTGCGCCTTCGAAACCGACGTCCGGCGACGCCACGGACCGGCCGCTCCTCGCCGTCCTGCGCGGCGAACGGCGCGATCCGCCGCCGGTGTGGCTGATGCGGCAGGCGGGACGCTACCTGCCCGAATATCGGGCGTTACGAGAGGAGAAAGGCGGCTTTCTCGCTCTCTGCTACGATCCGGTGACGGCGGCGGAGATCACGCTTCAGCCGATCCGCCGCTTCGGTTTCGACGGTGCGATCCTGTTTTCCGACATCCTCGTCATCCCGCACGCCCTGGGTCAGGATCTCTGGTTCGAGACCGGGGAAGGTCCGCGGCTCGCCCCGCCATTGCTGGACGGCGATCTCTCGATGTTGGCGGCGGCTGGCGAGCGCCTGACACCGATTTACAAGACGGTGCGCCGCGTCGTAGCGGAATTGCCACCGGCAACGACCATGCTGGGCTTCGCAGGATCGCCCTGGACGGTCGCTACGTACATGGTGGCGGGCGCGGGCTCCAAGGATCAGGGCGCAGCCCGCAGGCTCGCCTATCGCGATCCTGGGGCATTTCAGAGGCTGATCGATACGATCGTGTCCGCGACGATCGGTTATCTGATTGGGCAGATCGATGCCGGGGTCATGGCGATCCAGCTATTTGACAGTTGGGCGGGCAGCCTTGCTCCCGATGAGTTCCTCAGATGGGTGGTCGCGCCCAACCGCGCGATCGTCGACGCGGTGCGGGCCGAGCGGCCGCATGCTCCGATCATCGGTTTCCCCAAGGGCATTGGCGAGAAATTGCCGGTTTATGCGCGGGAGACGGGCGTCGATGCGCTGGGCCTGGACGAGACGATCGATCCGGTGTGGGCGAATGACATCTTGCCCAAGGGGCTGCCGGTGCAGGGCAATCTGGACCCGCTGGCGCTGATAGCCGGGGGTGATGCTCTGGACGGAGCTGTCGCGCGCATTCGATCCGCATTGTCGGATCGTCCGCATGTCTTCAATCTGGGCCACGGGATCTTGCCGGACACACCGGTGGTGCATGTCGAGCGATTGCTCGCTATGCTGCGCGGATGACACCCCTGAGCCTGGGAGCCGTGCTCGCCTTGACGTATGAATGGATCAAGGCCGGTCATGTCATCTTCGTGATCTTCTGGATCGCGGGTCTGTTCATGCTCCCGCGCTATTACATCTATCATCAGGAATCTCCGCCCGGCTCCGCCGAGGAGAAACGGTGGATCGATCGCGAGCGAAAGCTGCGCACCATCATCCTCACGCCATCGATGATTCTGGTGTGGGTGTTCGGCCTGACGCTGGCGTGGCAGCTCGGCCTGTTCGCAGGAACGCCGGGTCTGGGCTGGCTTCACCTGAAGATCCTGCTCGTCTTCGGCCTTTCCGGCTATCATGGCTACATGATCGGTTACGGCAAGAAACTGGCGCGCGGGGAGCGGCCGGTGAGCGGCAAGGCCTTGCGGCTGATGAACGAGGTGCCGGGAATTGTGACCGCGTTCATCGTCATTCTTGTGATCGTAAAGCCCTTCTGACGTCGCCCCGCGGCTTGTATCGCTGCGGTACGCATCCCATCTGAGCCTTGACGGAGCGCGGCGCGCGATTTACGCCCGGTTCCCAACGGCCCATCGCGTCCTGCGCGGGCCTCCAGCTTCAAGCTCAGAAGAACGTCGCCTGCTTCGGCCCGCGCGTCATCCCTCCCCCTCTGCATCACCGGACTTCCCATGCACCTCAAGGACCTCAAGAAGAAAACGCCGGCCGAACTGGTCGCCATGGCGGAGGAGCGCGGCGTCGAGGGTGCGTCCACGATGCGCAAGCAGGATCTGATGTTCGGCATCCTCAAGGCCGAGGCCGAAGAGGGCGAGCAGATATTGGGTCTCGGCACGATCGAGGTGCTGCAGGACGGTTTCGGCTTTCTGCGCAGCCCCGAGGCCAATTATCTTGCCGGTCCGGACGACATCTATGTCAGCCCCAATCAGGTTCGTAAGTTCGGCCTGCGCACCGGTGATACGGTGGAAGGCGAGATCCGCGAGCCAAAGGATGGCGAGCGCTATTTCGCGCTAACCAAGCTGACCCAGGTCAATTTCGACGATCCATCGGCCGTGCGCCATCGCGTCAATTTCGACAATTTGACACCGCTTTATCCCGAACAGAAATTGACGCTCGATCCCGCCGACCCGACGGTCAAGGACAAGTCGGCGCGGGTAATCGATCTCGTGTCGCCGCAGGGAAAGGGCCAGCGCACGCTGATCGTGGCGCCGCCCCGCGTCGGCAAGACGGTCATGCTTCAGAACATGGCCAAGGCCATCACCGACAACCATCCCGAAGTGTTTCTGATCGTGCTGCTCATCGACGAGCGGCCCGAGGAAGTGACCGACATGCAGCGTTCGGTGAAGGGCGAGGTCGTCTCCTCCACCTTCGACGAGCCCGCTACACGCCACGTCGCCGTCGCCGAAATGGTGATTGAGAAGGCCAAGCGCCTGGTCGAGCACAAGAAGGATGTGGTGATCCTGCTCGATTCGATCACGCGTCTAGGCCGCGCCTACAACACGGTCGTGCCATCGTCCGGCAAGGTCCTGACCGGCGGCGTCGATGCCAATGCACTCCAACGCCCGAAGCGTTTCTTCGGTGCTGCCCGCAATATCGAAGAAGGCGGCTCGCTTTCGATCATCGCTACCGCGCTGATCGATACCGGCAGCCGCATGGACGAAGTGATCTTCGAAGAATTCAAGGGCACCGGTAACTCGGAAATCATCCTTGATCGCAAGGTCGCCGACAAACGCATCTTCCCTGCAATCGACGTCGGCAAGTCCGGCACGCGTAAGGAGGAACTGCTGCTCGACAAGAGCAAGCTTTCCAAGATGTGGGTTCTGCGCCGCATCCTCATGCAGATGGGCACCACGGATGCGATGGAGTTCCTGCTCGACAAGATGAAGGAATCGAAGACCAACGAGGATTTCTTCGACTCGATGAATCAGTAACCTCAAAGCCTGCCGGTTGCCGCCGACCCGCTATGGCGGGGTTTGTTGAGTGGTAGACCGCCCCACTGGGTAGCATCGTGTGCGTCCGGCCGGTCGACAGACTCGTCAGGGCCGGTTAACAGTCGCCGATGCTCGAAATCTGGCAGCACATCGTTTCTGACTTCTCGAATCTCGGGTCACCCGCGACGCTGGCCGCGTTCGGGCAGGTGCTGATGATCGATATCATGCTGGCCGGCGACAATGCGATCGTCGTCGGCGCCTTGGCGGCCGGTCTTCCGGCCCAGCAACGCCGCAAGGTCATCCTCATCGGTATTCTCGCAGCGCTCGTGCTGCGGATTGTGTTCGCGCTCATCGTCACCCAGCTTTTGCAGGTGGTGGGCCTCGTCTTCGCGGGCGGGCTGCTGCTGCTGTGGGTGTCTTGGAAGATGTGGCGCGAGCTACGCGACGACCGCAAGACCGAAGCGCATGAGGATCTGAGGCCGGCGAAAAGCTTCGCCGCTGCTGCCTGGGCTGTCGCCCTGGCCGATGTCAGCATGAGCCTGGACAATGTCCTGGCGGTCGCGGGTGCCGCGCGGGATCATCCCGGCATCCTCATCATCGGGCTGATATTGTCCGTGATCCTGATGGGGCTCGCCGCGAACGTGCTGGCCAAGGTGATCGAACGCTATCGCTGGATCGCCTATTTCGGGCTGCTGGTCATTCTCTACGTCGCCGGGAAGATGATCTACGACGGGTTGGTCAATCCGTCGGTCGGTGTCCTGACGCTCTTCTGAGCGTCACGGGATCAGGACGGTCGAGCCGATCGTCTTGCGCCCTTCCAACGCCCAATGGGCTTTGGCCACGTCGGAAAGTGGAAACGTTTGGCCGACCTGCACCTTGAGGGTGCCATCGGCGATCCGCGCGAACAGACGCGTGGCAGCAGCTTCCAGTCGTTCCCGCGTATCGACATAATCGAACATCGTCGGCCGGGTGAGGAAGACCGAACCGGCCTTCTGCAACGTTGCCGGCGCGACCGGATCGGGAGCCCCCGAGGCGTTGCCGTAGCTCACCACCAGGCCCCGCCGCCCGGCGCAGGCGATCGAGGCAGGAAGGCTCGCTTTGCCGACGCTGTCGAGAACGAGATCGACACCCTGCGGGCGGATCGCACGGACTTCGCTCGCAAGGTCCTCGAAAGCACAGCAAAGCACATAATCCGCGCCAAGCCTGCGCACGCGCTCCGCTTTGTCCGGACTACCGACATGGGCGATGACCGTGGCGCCCAGCGCCTTGATCCAGGGCACCAGTAGCGAGCCGACCCCGCCTGCGGCCGCATGGATCAGCACCGTCTGCCCCGCCGCCACGCGCCCACATTCGCCGACCAGAAAATCGGCGGTCATGCCTTTCAGCATCACCGCAGCAGCCGTGCGATCGTCAATCGCATTGGGCAGAGCGACGAGATGCGCGGCCGGCACCGTGCGGATCGTGGCATAGGCGCCGATCGGGGCGCTGGCATATGCGACGCGATCGCCGGGTTTGAAGCCGGTAACGCCCTGCCCCACCGCCTCGACCACGCCGGCCGCTTCTGAACCTAGACCTGTCGGCAACGGCAGAGGGTAGGCACCGGCGCGATAATAGGTGTCGATGAAATTGAGGCCGATCGCCGTATGACGCACGACCGCTTCGTCAGGCCCCGCTGACAACGCGCCGACCGCTTCGCGCTCCAGCACATCGGGGCCTCCCGTCGCCCGGACGATGATTCGGTAATCGTCGCTCATGCGAGATGCTGTGCGAAGAAGTCTCGGGTGCGGCCGTCGGCCAGCTCGGCCGCTTGATCGATTCGGCGCTTGCCAGAGGTGGTCGCGAAGCCATGATCCACGCCGGGATATTCGTGGATCGTCACCTGGCTGTTCGCGTCCAGCGTGCCGCGGATCTTGGCCACTGTTTCGGGTGGGATGAAATGGTCGTCGCCCGCGAAGTGCAGCAGCAGCGGCTTGGCGATCGCATGGGATTCGTTGAGCGCGCCATCAATGCCCGCCCCGTAATAGCTGACGCTGGCATCCGCGTCGGTGCGGGTGGCGGCGAGAAAGGAAACGCGGCCGCCCATACAGAAGCCGACGATCCCGACCTTGCCGCCGGTCATCATCGCGCGTGCGGCGCGGATCACCGCCTCCACATCCTGAATGCCTTTGTCGGCATCAAATTTCTTCCGAACCTCGAACGCATCGGCCATCTGATCCGGATTGTCCGGATCTACATCGTATCCGGGTGCAAATCGCCAGAACATATCCGGGGCGAGCGCCAGATAGCCAAGATCGGCCCAATCGTCGGCCTTCGTCCGGATCCCGGCGTTCACGCCGAAGATCTCCTGAATGATGATGATCGCAGCCGTCGGCTTTTCCTTGGGAATGGCGCGATAAACATCGAAGCTGCCCGTATTGTCTAATGCGGCGACGGTGATCGTATCAGCCATAATTTGCTGCCCTCTGCATAAGCGGGATCGTCGCGGCGGCGGCATCCCTCGACGGTTTCGAACCGATCCTCTACCTATCCGCTACCTTCGCGCAACGGGAAGCCGCCGGCCATGAACATTACGATGAACATAGATTGCACGCCGGAAGAAGCGCGGCGGCTGATGGGGTTGCCGGATATGGCGCCGATTCATGATCTCTACATGGACAAGCTGAAGCAGACGATGGGTGATGGCTTCTCTCCGGAAGTGGTCGAGAACATGATGCGCGCGTGGACGCCGATGGGCGAAACGGGTTTCAGCGTATGGAAGCAGTTGATCGATCAGATGACGGGATCGTCGAAGACGTGATGTCCGCCCCGGTGGGGGAGACGATCTTCGCGCTGTCGAGTGGCACCGTCCCTGCTGCGATCGCGATTGTTCGTGTCAGCGGGCCGCATGCTTCCGTGGCGTTGCGGCAAGTGGCGGGCAAGGTGCCGCCTCCACGTCGTGCGGCCTATGCGGCGCTGACCGACGCGTGTGGCGAATTGATCGACCGTGCCCTGTTGCTTTGGATGCCGGGTCCGGGATCCGCGACCGGTGAGGATCTTGCCGAATTTCACGTTCATGGCGGACGCGCTGTTGTCGCGGCGCTGCTGGATCGTCTGAGCGAACTCGGCGGCTTGCGACTGGCGCTGCCAGGGGAGTTCACCCGCCGGGCTTTCCTCAATGGGCGCATGGATCTGACGGCAGTAGAGGGGCTGGCCGACCTTTTGACGGCGGAAACAGCTGGGCAGCATGCGCGTGCGATCCGGATGGCGGAGGGTGGCCTGGGCCGGGTCATCGAGAGATGGCGAGGTACGCTGCTCGATCTGTCGGCCCGGATCGAAGCCGGAATCGAATATGGCGAGTCCGAGGAGGATGTCGGCTCGGGAGCGATCGACATCCACGCGCCGCTAGGTGCGTTAGCCGCCGAGGCTGCACAATTGCTCGCAACGCCGCCGGCCGAGCGCCTTCGTGATGGCCTTCGCGTCGTGATCGCCGGACCACCGAACTCGGGAAAGTCAAGCCTTGCCAATGCCTTGGCGGGGCGCGATGTCGCGTTGGCTACGCCCATCGCCGGGACGACCCGGGACATCATTGAGGCGCCCATCCGGTTGGATGGCCACGCCTTGCTTTTGACGGACACGGCGGGACTACGCGAAGAAGGCGCCGACACGATCGAGCGGCTCGGCATCGATCGAGCCCGACAGGTGATAGCGGATGCCGATCTTGTTCTGTGGTGTGGGCGCCCCGAAGATTGCCCCGCGCCGGAGCGAAGCCTGCTGCTCTTTACGAGGGCTGACGAGCGGAACGACGCTATTCCCGAGCAGAGCCTTCGCGTGTCGATATTTGACGCAGATACCATTAATATGCTGCGACGCAGCATCGAGTGGTTTTGTCGCAAGTTGGGTGGTGGCCGCGATACCCTGGCGCTCAATCTGCGGCAGCGTGTGCTAGTTCAAAGCCTGTCCGATGAGTTAGCGCTTGCGGTGGCGACATCGGACCTTGTGCTTCAGGCCGAGCATCTACGTCTGTGTCGCGAAGCTTTGGATAGGCTGGTTGGCCGTTCGGGCGTCGAAGATATGTTGGACAGTCTGTTCGGTCGCTTCTGCCTCGGAAAGTAGTTCCACGTGGAACATCGTCGCTAACGGCGCTAATGAAGGCCGTGAATAAAAGAGATGTCATCGTCATCGGCGGCGGCCACGCCGGCGTTGAAGCCGCCACTGCCGCGGCCAGGTTGGGCGCTAGTGTAACGCTCGTTACTGCCCGAGCCGATATGATCGGCGCCATGTCCTGCAACCCCGCAATCGGCGGCATCGGCAAAGGTCATCTCGTCCGCGAAGTAGACGCCTGCGATGGGCTCATCGCGCGAGCGGCAGACATGGCCGCCATCCATTATCGCATGTTGAATAGATCCAAAGGGCCTGCCGTGCGTGGACCCCGGATCCAAGCCGACCGAAAGCGCTTTCGCGCGGCTGTTCAGGCGTTCGTCGCTTCGCAAACAAGCCTGAAGGTCATCGAGGGGCAAGTTGACCGCCTTAGAATAAGGGACGAGTCGGTGAGCGGCGTTGAGCTAGCTGACGGCCGGGTGATCGAAGCAGAGGCGGTCGTTCTCGCAACCGGAACTTTCCTCGGCGGCCGTCTACATTTCGGGATGGAGACCTGCGACGGGGGCCGCATCGGCGAGCCGGGTGCGCATCCCCTCGCCCGCCAGATCGCAGAGTTGGGCCTGCCTCTAGCGCGTTTGAAGACTGGCACACCGCCTCGGTTGGACGGGCGCACGATCGATTGGGCCGGGCTCGAGTTCCAATTCAGCGACGACGAGGACTGGACGTTCTCCTCGATGATGGCACGTCGGCCGCTCCCGCAGATATCCTGCGCTATCACACGGACGACGACCGCTGCGCACGATATCATCCGCGCAAATCTGGACCGCTCGCCGCTTTATGCCGGCGTTATCGAAGGCGTTGGTCCGCGCTACTGCCCCTCAGTCGAAGACAAGGTCGTCCGGTTCGGGGACCGAGATGGTCATCAGATATTCCTCGAGCCCGAGGGCTTGGATGACATTGCGGTGTATCCGAACGGGCTGTCTACCTCCCTCCCCCTGGACGTGCAGGTGGCCGTACTTCGCGCAATCCCCGGGCTGGAGCATGCTGCCATCATCCAGCCCGGCTATGCGGTGGAGTATGATCACATCGATCCGCGCGCTCTGGATCACAGCCTTGCCGTTCGATCGATTGCCGGCCTCTACTGTGCTGGGCAGATCAACGGGACGACCGGCTACGAGGAGGCCGCTGCTCAAGGCTTGGTCGCTGGCATAGGCGCTGCGCGATTCGTTTCCGGCCTGCAGCCGACCCGGTTCGATCGCGCGCAATCCTACGTCGGCGTGATGATCGATGATCTGGTTCTACAGGGTGTGACTGAACCGTATCGTATGCTCACAGCGCGTGCAGAGTATCGCCTCCATCTGCGGGCGGATAACGCCATTGCCCGGTTAGGTGAATTTGCGGCCGGCCTTGGCATCTGCGGGCCGGATCGGCGGGCGTTTACGGAAGCGCATTTAAGCGCAAAGAAGCACGCAGCCGTGGCGTTAGAACCGCACAAGGATGCAATAGCGCGGGGTGCGCCCGTCAAGGAATTCGACGCACCCGATAAGTTGGAAGAGGTCAGCGCGAGCGTGCTGGAAGAGGCTATCGCCGATATCGCTTATCGGCCGTATGTAGAAAGGCAGCAACGCGAAGAGCAGGTCCGTCAGGGAAGCGACGGGCGGATCTGGTTGGCCGGCATACAGTCGTTCCAGACAATCGCGGGCCTTTCCAACGAAATGGTCGAGAGACTGGATCGCGCTCGTCCCCAGACTTTGGCGGACGCAAGCCGCATCCGAGGCATCACGCCGGCCGCGCTGACGGCTATCCTGGCCGCTGTGAAGCGCGCGGCATGACGGAGGAAGAAGCTCGCACACGCATCGGCAGAGATGTTCCACGTGAAACAATGCTGCTCATCGACAAGCTGGTAGCGCTCGTCGCAGATGAGAATGACCGGCAAAACTTGATTGCGTCATCGACTATAACCGTCATGTGGACCCGTCACATACTCGATTCCGTGCAGCTAGCTTGGCTGGCTGATGGCCTTACGGGAACATGGCTCGACATTGGTTCCGGAGGCGGGTTCCCCGGATTGGTGGTCGGCATCCTGCGCAATACACCCACAATCCTCATCGAACCACGCGCGAAACGCGCTGCTTTTTTGAGACAGGCTGTCGATGTGCTGGAACTCGAAGGCAGTATCACCGTAATTCAGTCGCGTGCGCAGACCGCTTTAATCGCCAGCAAACCGCAGATTATCAGTGCCAGGGCAGTTGCCGCCTTACCTGCTTTGTTCGACATGGCTTCAGGTCATGCCGATGCGAACACGCTGTGGCTGCTTCCCAAAGGGCGTTCCGCTGAAGCCGAGGTGGTAGAAGCGCGTCGCGAGTGGCAAGGTGACTTTCGCCTGGAGCCGAGTCTGTCCGATCCCGATTCGGCGATTGTCGTTGCGCGGGGCGTTCGAAGGAAGAAAAGCGGATGATTAGGATCGCGATCGCGAACCAGAAGGGCGGCGTCGGCAAGACGACAAGCGCCATCAATCTCGCTACGGGCCTCGCGGCGACCGGTATGCGTGTTCTGCTGATCGACTTCGATCCGCAGGGGAATGCCTCGACCGGTCTTGGTATCGATCAGAAAAGCCGCGTCAAATCATCGTATCAACTCATCACCGGCAGCGCGAAGCTATCGGACGTCGCTCGGCCCACCAGCGTTCCACAACTCGATATCATCCCCGCAACCCAGGATCTTTCAGGGCTAGAGGTGGAACTCGTCGATGAAGCCGATCGAACGAGCCGGCTCGCCGATGTTCTTAACCAGGAAACGAGCAGCCTCTGGGACATTTGCCTGATCGATTGCCCGCCGTCGTTGGGATTGCTGACGATCAACGCACTCGTGGCATCCACGGCCTTGATCGTACCGCTTCAGTGCGAGTTCTTCGCTCTGGAAGGGCTTAGTCAATTGCTCCACACGGTCGAGCGCGTGCGGGCGCGGTTGAATCCCGAACTCACAATTTTGGGAATTGCGCTCACCATGTATGATCGTCGCAACCGTTTGTCGGAACAGGTTGCGCAGGACGTGCGCGCCGTGATCGGTGATCTCGTCTTCAAGACCGTCATACCGCGCAATGTCCGTCTCTCCGAGGCTCCGAGCCACGGCTTGCCCGCTCTGGTCTACGATCACCGCTGCCCGGGTTCGGAAGCCTATATCGCGCTCGTCCGAGAATTGATCGGTCGCCTGCCTCAGCCGACGGCGGCAGCGGCATGAGCGAGGTCAAGCGGGGGTTGGGACGCGGACTGTCGGCGCTGCTGGGGGACGTTCAACGGGAAGAGCCGGCCGATAACACATCACGTGACGGCGGCATTCGCCTGATAGACGTCGCCGCCATCCACCCAAATCCGGACCAGCCCCGCCGTCATTTTGACGAAGCTGCACTGGATGAGCTTGCGGCTTCGCTGAAGGCGCGTGGGCTGCTACAGCCGATCATCGTACGTGGCCACGAAGGCGGATATCAGATCGTCGCCGGCGAACGGCGATGGCGCGCCGCGCAGCGCGCGCATCTTCATCAGGTGCCGGCGATCGTCCGCACGATGAACGACGCCGAGACGCTGGAACTGGCGATCATCGAGAATATCCAGCGGCAGGATCTTAATGCGATCGAGGAAGCCGAGGCTTATCAAAGGCTTGCGGCTGAATATGGCCATACCCAGGAAGTGCTCGGCAAGCTTGTCGGCAAGTCGCGTAGCCACATCACAAATCTGTTGAGACTGCTCGATCTGCCATTGTCTGTTCGCGCCGCCTTGGCGGATGGTCGGCTAAGCATGGGTCATGCACGCGCGCTGGTGACGGCGACCGATCCCGCCGAACTTGCCGAACAGGTCATTCGGGACGGACTATCGGTTCGCGACACCGAAAAGTTGGCCAAGCAGGCGAAGGGCGGCAAAGCGCCGAAGGCGGGGCCGATCGAATATAAGGGCAGCGATTCCGATACCGATGCGCTTGAACGGCAGTTGGGCGACCTGCTCGGGCTCAAGGTAAGTATCGCCCATAGCTCCAAGGGCGGTACGGTGACGGTCTCTTATTCGACGCTCGATCAGTTGGATCTCATTTGCCAACGATTGAGCGGCGGGCCGATCTAAAGCGTCGGTTTCTTGGCTGGTGGCGAGGGCGCAGGTTTGCCGCCTTGCCAACTTGCTACGCGGCTACCGGCGGCGCGAGGCGAAGCGGCTGACGGCGAGTATCTCTTCTTCCGCCACGAAGCTGCCCGGATAGCCGGTCGCCTTCAGCTGCCGTTCCGCCTTGCCCAACCGTCCGATCGCGGTCGCCAGCGTCGTGGACGTCCAGCGCGACAATTCCGAGCGAACGGCGTCCTTCTCCTTCCAGAAGATGGTACGGCCCGTCGTTTCCATCACCCGGTCGATCCCTTCGCCACCGTCCACCTGCGCGCGCAACTGTGCCAGCAGCAATGCGCGCCGGCCAAGCGCCCGCAACACAGGCACGCCATCCATCCCTTCGCTGCTAAGGCGCTTGAGCTCCGCATCGGCGGTCGCGACCTCCCCGCCGAACACGGCATGCGAGAGACGCGTCAGATCGCCCTCCTCTATTCCTGCGCCCAGCGCATCGAGCGCTTCGTGACCGATTTCCTTGATGCGATCGACATCGGCATCCACGAACAGTGCAAGCTTCTCCAGCTCCTGCGCGAGTACGGCACGATCGTTCGCTGCCGCTCCGATTAGCCGCCGCGCGACATCAGGCCGCATCGACAGGCCTAAAGCCCGGCCCATCTCGGCGGCCATCCCGTCCGCATCACGCCCCTCCGGGGCATAGCAGGCATGGACGATCGCGGCGTTGCTCGCCGTCGCCGCCTTCACGAGCTTCGAATCCTTGCGGAGGCCTGGCCCGATCGCGACGACGGGATTGCCCGCCGCCGGGGATTGGAGCAGCGCCGCGATCGCGTCCGCCGCATCATCGGTAGCCGGATCGAGCCGGATCCAACGTGGGCCGCCAAACATCGAGATCGACGCCGCCTCGTCAGCCAGCTTTGCGGGGTCGCCTTTTAGCTGGGACGAAGTGAAATCGATCCGCTCGACCCCCTCCCCCAAAGCCTTGCCCAGTCGGGCGGCCAGAGATCGCGCACCGGCCTCATCGGGGCCGTACAGAAGATAGAGGCGGATCGAAGGGTCGGCGGCATCGAGCGCGCGTACCAGCCGCGCCTCGGCCGGCTTCATCGCTCCGCCGTCTTGGTACGCGAGGCGTAAAGCGCAAGCCGCGCGACGATCTGGTCCGCCACCTCCCCCGATAGCCGCTCAAGCGCAGTCTGCTCGGCCGCGATTACGGCATATTCGGACGTGACGACGTCGATGCCCGCATCGGACCCGGCGGTTGCATCCAGCAGCACCGTTCCCGCGCCTGCGTCCACCAGCTTGTAGCGCGCGCGCAACGTCCGCCGCTCGCGCGTGACGGTATTATCGGTGCGGACGCCGAAGCCGAGGATTTGATCGTCCAGTTCGACATCCAGCCGATAACGCGCGCCGTTCGTGCGGCCTAGCCGATCGACCAGAGCGGTGCGCATCAGCCAACCGCTCTTGCCGCCGATCTGACCGACTTCGATCGAGCCGAGCGCTTGCGCTACGGGGCCCTTCTCGCCCGCCGCATATAGCGGGCGCAGGCCGCAGCCTCCCATCAGCGGCAACGCGGTCGTTAGCACCAGCGCAAGGGCGATCCGCTTCATGCGACGATATTCACCAGTCGGTCGGGCACAACGATGACCTTCTTCGGCGTACCGCCGGCGAGAATAGCTTGCACCTTCGCATTGCCGATCGCCAGTGCCTCAAGTTGATCCTTCGGCGCCCCTTTCGCTACGGAAATTGTATCGCGCAGCTTTCCGTTAATCTGGATCGCGATTGTCACTTTGTCATCTACGAGCAGGGCTGGATCCACCTGCGGCCAAGGCGCATCGGCAACGAGCCCCTCGCCGCCCAATCGCTCCCACGCGGTTTCCGCCAAGTGCGGAATCATCGGGCTGACGAGCAGGACAAGCGTGCGGGCCGCTGCGCGCCGATCCGGCGATGGCGCCGCCTTCTCCAGCGCACCCACCAGCGTGAAGATCTTGGCGACCGCCTTGTTGAACTGAAGCCCTTCGATATCCTCGGCTATCCCGGCGCTGGTCCGATGCAGCAGACGACGGAGCGCCATGTCGTCGGCGCCGTCGGTGGAGGCGTTGGGCTCGGTCAGCCGCCAGATGCGCTGGACGAGCCGCGCTGCGCCCTCGATCCCGGCCGAAGACCATTCGAGATCGCGCTCGGGCGGACTATCTGAGAGCATGAACCAACGCACGGCATCAGCACCGTAACGATCGACGATCGGTCCCGGATCGACCGTGTTCTTCTTCGATTTCGACATCTTCTCGATGCGGCCGACATGAACCGGATGGCCGGTCGGCGCGTGGAAGAGGCCTTCGGGCCGGCGGTCGAGTTCTTCAGGCGACACCCAAGTGGCGACCGTTACGGTGTCAGTGCCGAGCGCGGCTTTCTCTTCGGGCGTCGCAGGCTGATCGATCTTGGTCTGGTACGTCTCGTGCGTGACCATGCCCTGCGTGAACAGGCCGGTGAAAGGCTCCGCGATATCGAGCTGGCCCATATGCTTCAGGGCACGCGTCCAGAAGCGGGCGTAGAGCAGGTGCAGGATCGCATGTTCGACCCCGCCGATATATTGGCCCACTGGCAGCCAGCGTTCCGCCACCGCCCGATCGAACGGCCGATTTGCGGGGCCGCTTGCGAAGCGGATGAAATACCAGGACGAATCCGCAAACGTATCGAGCGTATCCGTCTCGCGACGGGCGGGCTGGCCGCAGACGGGGCAATCGACATGCTTCCATGTCGGATGACGATCCAGCGGGTTGCCGGGAATGTCGAAGCTGACGTCCTCGGGCAGAACGATCGGAAGCTGCGCCTTGGGCACCGGTACCACGCCGCATTCGCCGCAATGGATGATCGGGATCGGCGTGCCCCAATAACGCTGCCGGCTGACGCCCCAATCGCGTAGGCGAAAGACGGTGGTCCCGATGCCCCACCCCTCGCTCTCGGCACGCGCGATCACCGCATTCTTGGCATCTTCCGATGCCATCCCATCAAGGAAGCGGGAATTGACGATCAGGCCGGCCACCGCATCGGCCTCGTCATGAATCGGCGCGTCCTTCTCCTCAAGAGAAGGCGCGACCACCCGCGTAACGGGCAGCATATATTTGCGCGCGAAATCCAGATCGCGCTGATCGTGCGCCGGCACGCCGAAGACGGCGCCGGTGCCATATTCCATCAGCACGAAGTTCGCGACGAAGACGGGCAGTCTCCAGCTGGGGTCCAGCGGATGCACGGCGGACAGGCCGGTATCGAAGCCCAGTTTTTCGGCTGTCTCGATCTCGGCCGCGGCCGTGCCCGTCCGGCGGCATTCGGCGATGAAGCTGTCGAGTCCCGGCGTTCCCGCCGCGAGCAAGGATTGCGCCAGCGGATGATCGATCGACACGGCGACGAAGCTCGCCCCGAAGATCGTATCCGGCCGGGTCGTGAACACCTCGACCGCATCGCCACCTTCGATCGCAAACGAGAAGCGCAGCCCCTTGGACCGCCCGATCCAGTTGGCCTGCATCAGCTTCACCTTGTCAGGCCATGCGTCGAGGCCATCCAGCCCCTCCAGCAGTTCATCGGCGAACTGAGTGATCTTCAGGAACCACTGGCTGAGCTTGCGCCGTTCGACCAGCGCGCCGGAGCGCCAGCCGCGCCCGTCGATCACCTGCTCGTTGGCCAGCACGGTCATGTCGACCGGATCCCAATTGACCGCGCTTTCCTTGCGATAGACCAGCCCGGCCTCGAACATGTCGAGGAACAGCGCCTGTTCCTGCCCGTAATAATCGGGCTCGCACGTGGCGAGTTCGCGGCTCCAATCGAGCGCGAAGCCGATGCGCTGAAGCTGCTCGCGCATCGCCACGATATTGGCGCGGGTCCAGGCGCCGGGATGGACGCCCTTTTCCATCGCCGCATTCTCAGCGGGCATGCCGAACGCATCCCATCCCATCGGATGGAGCACCTCGTGCCCCGTCATCCGTCGGAAGCGGGCGAGCACGTCTCCCATCGTATAATTGCGAACATGGCCCATGTGGATGCGCCCCGATGGATAGGGGAACATCTCCAGCACGTAGCTCTTTGGGCGGGGGCTGGCGTCATCGGCCTGGAATGTGCCGCGCGCGGTCCATTCGGCCTGCCAGCGCGCATCCGCCTCGCGCGGGTCGAAGCGGTGCGTGGTCCGGTCGTCGTTCATGGATCGATCAGCCGGCGGCGTTGCGCCTGAGGTCACGCGCCTTCTGAAGGATCACATCCTCCAACTTCTGGTTCGTGCCGGCCTGGACCGATGTATCGACCCACTGCCCGCCCTGCAGGATCTGGCGGGCGGTGGAGACGCGAATGGCGTCCGCGCGCAGCTCCTGATCCAGGATCGCGACTGAAACCTTCATCCGCTCCGTCTGCACGGCGGGGTTCACATACCATTCGGTGACGATGACGCCGCCGTTGGAGTCCGTTTGCGCCACCGTCATGAAGGACAGCGTGTCCAGCGTCGCGCGCCACAGATAGGCGTTGACGCCGATCGTGGTGATGCGGGCGGGGGCCAATGCCTTGGTCGGAGCGGCTTTCTTGCCCCGACCTCCGAACAGGCCGCCGCCGCAAGAGGCGAGGCTCGCGCAGAGGGCGATGCCGAGGGCGATGCGGGCAGCACGGATCATGGGGCAAAAACCTTGGGACTATGGCTTGCGAAAGAGCGGCACCGTTATAGATCGTGCGTCACGCCGGCAAGCGCGGCCCGTCGCAGCGGCTTCCGGAGCGATCCGGCCTGTGGATAAGGTGCAACAGGCGGAAAAGATTCAGCGGGGGGCGTGGAACGTTGCTCCGCCATTATGGTAGGCACATCTCAATAGGGGCGAGTCTGAAGAACAATGGCCGGCGTGGGGAACAGGATAGCGAAATGGGGCAGCGCGCTTGCGCTAGTCGCGTCGCTGCTTGTCGCGCCCGTCGAAGGTCGCGCGCCGCGCCCAAAGGCAAAGCCATCCGCGTTCGACGGGTCCGGCTTCGGTGCGTTTACGCCCGCTGCCGCCGATCCCCGCCTCGCCGCCGCGTTCGCGCGGAGCGGCCTTGGTACCTCGAATTTCGCAGGCGGCGCGTTCCGCTTCACGCCTGCCGCGCCATCCAAGAGCCGCGCCGTCACCGTCGCCGTCCGCTCGCGGATCGTCACGAAGGCGGAAGCTGCTCGCAACCTGTCCATTGCCAGCGATATCGCGCCATCCGCCTATAGCCTCGGCATGTCGGTCGGCTGGAAGCGGTTCGCCATTTCGGGTGACGTGTCGCGCACGGATGGTGGCCTGCTGCCGGATAGCCGCGAATCGGCCGATATCGGGTTGGCTTATTATGGCCGCCGCTTCGCCACGAAGCTGGATCTCGCTGCCGATCGGGCGACGGGTGATCGTCCGGCCGTTGTGGGGATCGATCAAAGCTGGTCGCTGGGCCTTGGCACTACCTACGCCCTTACCCACAATTTGGATCTGACGGGCGGGATCCGGTATCGGACCCAGCGCGAACAGTTCCAGTCGCTGGTCGACGATCGCCGCGACAGCCAGTCCGTTTATCTGGGCACGACCTTCCGCTTCTAAACAGTGGTCAGGCGCTCCATGCGTCGATTGCCGCCCACCCTGCCGCGCCGAGCTGAACAAGCCGTCGATAGCGATGTGCAGTCATGCCGCCGAGCGCGATAACGATCATCCCCGACGATGTCGCGATTTGCCCGAATCGCACCGGGCCAAGGCTTCTTGCACCGGAGTGCGATCGCGTTGCGAAGACCGGCGATGCGAAAATCAGGTCGCTGCGGGCGCGGCGTGCGGCGACGCTTTCCCGGACATTGTGTGCTGGCGCGGTGCGCAAGCGGGCCCGCATCGGCAATCTATGCGACATTCCACTATGCCAACCATCGGCCCGCCAGCCGAGGGTATCGCGCCTTTCGCCGGCCAGCAAGAGAACCAGCCCGCGAGCGCGCGCAATGCTCCGCACCTGTTCAAACCGGCGCCGTCGCTCGGCTCGCGCCAGCGCGTAATGCCGGAAGACGATGCCTGCGCCCCGTGGCAATCGCCGCAGCGCGGCTTCCAGCGTGGCGTCGGTGCGCTCGTCGGTCATCAACCAGACAGTCGGCACGGGTTGGCGGGCGCGCATGGCCCCTCCTATAGGGCGGCATGGCTCATTCCGAACCCCTGACCGTCGCGCAAACCCTCGCGGACGTGCGCACTCGCCTCGATCGCGCGGCAGGCCTCGCCGGCCGGCAGCCAAACGAGATCGAACTGATCGCCATTTCCAAAACGCATCCGGTGGAGGCGATCCAGCCTTTGCTTACCGCCGGCCATCGCAGCTTCGGCGAGAATCGCGTGCAGGAAGCAGCGGAGAAATGGCCGGCGCTGCGCGATCGATATCCGGACGTGCGGCTGCATCTGGTCGGCCAGCTTCAATCCAACAAGGCGCGTGACGCCGTTGCCCTGTTCGATTCGATCCATGCGGTCGACCGCCCATCCCTGATCACGGCTCTGGCGGCGGCGATGAAGGCGGAAGACAGGCGTCCCGATTGCTTCGTACAGGTCAATATCGGTGATGAGCCCCAAAAGGGCGGTTGTGCGATCGTTGATCTAGGGGCGCTGCTGACCCGGGCGCGCGAGGCCGGCCTGCCGGTTGCCGGGCTCATGGCCGTTCCCCCGGCGGATGTGGAAGCAGCGCCCTATTTTGCGTTGTTGGCGGAACTGGCGCGGCGCCACGATGTGCCAGGCTTAAGCATGGGCATGTCGAGCGACTATGAAACGGCGGCAATGCTGGGTGCCACCTGCGTACGCGTGGGCACTGCATTGTTCGGCGGGCGCGGCTGAGCCAACTGCCGGAAGAGCTTTAGACAATCTCCATCAGATCGGCGGGCTGGAATTCGGAGACGAGCGCGACCAACGCATCCCGCTCGACGGCCACGCAGCCTTCGGTCGTCGCCCCATCGCGCCAGCAATGGAGAAAGATCGCGCTTCCCGCGCCCGCTACGGGCGGCGAATCGTTGTGGCCGAGTACGACGATCACGTCATACAGGCCGTCCTCCCGCCAGAGCCGTTCGGCGGAGTGCGCGTGGGGATGCCGTACGGGGCCGTTATAGGCAGGATCGGTAATCCCGTCCGACCAGCCGTCGTCCGGACGCAGCCATCTCCAAGGTAATTTAGTATCGGGCGCGCAGACCCTATCCGGGCGCAGCAGGACGCCTCGAACAGGCCAACGCCCTAGCGGCGTCGCACCGTCCCCCTCACGCTTCAGCGCCGCTTCGATCGCGCCCGATCGGCCAATGCTGCACTTTATGCTGCGATTCCCGACGTGCAGAAAACCCGCCGTCGTATCCGCAACGATGATCACAGCAGATGGCCGGTACGATCGCGCTTCACGTCCAGATAATGGGCGTTGTGGGGATTGGCCGGCGGTGCCAGCGTCAGCCGCTCAACAACGTCGATCCCCGCTTTTTGTAGACCGGCAACTTTGGCGGGATTGTTGGTCAGCAGCCTGATCTTCTCATACCTCAGCAACGCCAACATGCGCGCGGCAACTCCGAAATCCCGCGCGTCGATCGCAAAGCCCAAGCGTAGATTGGCATCTACCGTGTCAAACCCCTGATCCTGAAGCGCATAGGCCCGCAACTTGTTGACGAGCCCGATCCCGCGCCCCTCCTGCCGCAAATAGAGCAGGATCCCCCAACCGCCCCCGGAGATCGTCCGAAGCGCCTCCGCCAGTTGCGGCCCGCAATCGCACTTCAGGCTGCCGAGCGCGTCTCCGGTCAGACATTCACTGTGAAGGCGGACGAGCGGAGGCGTGCCGTCCGGTTCGCCGATGATCAAGGCGACATGTTCGGTCGAATCGGCAGGCCCGCGAAACGCCACGATCTCCGCGCGCTCGGCCGCTGCGACCGGCAGCCGCGCGCGGGCGGCGATCGCGAGGGCGGTGGGATCTTGATAAGCTGCGACCGACCCAGTCGAAACGGTCGCTGCCGCTTCGCCGGTTCCGTCATGCACGAACATTGCCGGCAGCAGGCCTGCCAGACGGGCGAGGGCCAGCGCGCCCTCGGCTGCGGCCGGATGCGTCACGGCCTTGGTACGATAAGGTCCCTTGAGCGGTGTCGACAAATCGCCTGCCGGATCGGCCAGAGCCATGGCGGCGGGCAGATCAAGCCAGCGTACCCGTTCGATCAACACAGGCAGACCGGGCGTCGCTGCGTCGCGCTGGTTCGCGAGCCTCAACACCGTCGCGCGATGAGAGGAGAGGAGCAGGTCGGCAGTCGATTCGGGATCGAACGACGCCAGTCGCGGATCGTCTGCGGTTTCCACGGCCAGCACCGTAATCGCCCCGGTCTCGCTTTCGATCGTGACCGGCCAGCCGCGCCGAAGGGCGTCGATCGCGCGTGCCGCCGCCTTGGCGTCGGCGGTCACACCTCGAACTCGGTGACGAGCGGCACGTGATCCGACGGCTTCAGCCAGTTGCGGCACGATTCGTGAACCGTATGGCGAGTCGCTTTCGCGGCGAGAGGCGGGCTCGCCCACATATGATCCAGACGCCTGCCGCGATCGTTCACCGTCCAATCGGGAGAGCGATAGCTCCACCAGGTGTGAAGCCGCGCTGGTGCCGGATAGAAGTGCCGGCCAAGGTCCACCCAATCGTGCGCGGCCTGCAACTGCCCGAGCAGTTCCACCTCTACCGGCGTATGGCTGACGACATCGATCAGTTGCTTGTGGCTCCAGACGTCACATTCCAGCGGCGCGATGTTGAAATCGCCGACCATCAGCGTGGGTTCGGAGAGGCTGCGCGACCATTCGGTCATGCGCCCGACGAAGGCGAGTTTCTGCGCGAATTTGGGGTTCACTGCCGGATCCGGGACATCGCCGCCGGCCGGGACATAGACGTTCTCCAGCCGGAAGCCCGCTTCCAGCCAGACGCCGACATGGCGCGCTTCGCCATTATCCTGCCAATCATAACGCCAGCCCGAATCCGGAATGTCCCGGAAAGGCACCTTGCTCAGGATCGCAACGCCGTGGTGCATCCGTTGGCCATGCAGGCGCTGGTGGACATAACCTATCTTGCGGAAGGCGTCGGCCGGGAAGACATCGTCGGCGGCCTTGGTTTCCTGGAGGCACAGTACGTCGGGCTGTTCGGTTCGCAAAAATTGCTCGACGATTCCGATACGCGCACGGACCGAATTGATGTTCCAGGAAGCGATCTTCAGAGCGGACATGGCCGCGATGTAGCGAGCGGGGGGGCGATCCGCCAGCGGCTGCCGTGCGACGTAGGATCGCGATCCGGTGCTGCAGACATAGAATGGCCCCCGCTCCGGGGGCATGGAGCGAGGGCCGACCTAGCGTTCGTCACGCAGGCAGGAAGCGAAGCGGGTGCCCTCGGGAACAGGGGGGAATCCGAGAAGCGGCTTCGCAACCGCAGGAATGGTTTAGGTCAGTGAACCTGTCGAGAAGATGAATAACCCGTCAGCGGCCGCGGTTCTGCGGACGGGGGTCGCTCCACAGGAACGTCTTGTCGCTGATCTCCATGCCGAATCGCTGATCCGACAGGACGACGGTCGATCGATTTCCCTGCGCATCCATCACCGTCCAGCCGGCCAGCATCAGCCCGGCGGGGGCACCAGCGCTCTTGGTAAAGCCGATCGTGATGGTGCCAAATTCAGGGTGCTTGGGATCCTTGCCCTCCACCAGAATGCGCCCGGGCGGTGCCGGCACCAGCCGGCCATAGCGCGACACATCCACATTCGGATCGATCAGTGCAGCGAGGGGCGATTGGCCGATCGGCCAGCGCGACACCTGCCGCACCTGATAATCGATCATCGTCAGCGCCTTGCCATCGCCGACGATCAGCAGCGGCACGCCTTTTTCGTACTGGAAGCGGATCTTGCCCGGTCGCTTCATCGTCAGCACGCCGCGGCGCGTTCGGCCATTGGCATCGATCTGCTGGAAATTGGCCGTCATCGTCGTGACGGCGCGAAGGTGCGCCTGCACCGAGACGAGCTCGGGTGCCGGCGCGGCGGCGACTGGGACGGCAAGAGCGGCGGCAAGCGCCGCGACAGAATATCGGATCATAGGAATGTCATGTGGCCGAAGGATTGAACCCGGACTGAACCCGCAGTGCCCGATCGGACTCCACCCCGTTCAGGCGCAGCTCCGAAATGAGAAGGCTCCCCAGAACAGGGCAGCGCAGGGGACGGGCTCGTAAAATCCTCAGACCGGCTGACCATTACGATCGATCAGCACCTCGCGCCGGCCGACATGGTCCGGGGAGCCCACGACGCCCTCCTTCTCCATGCGATCGATGAGCCGCGCGGCGGAATTGTAGCCGATGCGGAGTTGGCGCTGGACATAGCTGGTCGATGCCTTCTGCGATTCGGCCACGACCTGAACAGCTTTTCGGTAAAGCTGCGCATCCGGCGAATCGTCACCGGCGGGGGCACCATCGAGCGCGAAGCTGCCATCCTCGGGCTCTTCGGTGACGGCCTGGATGTAATCGGGCGTCTTCTGCGCCTTCCAGTGCTCGGCGACGGCCCGCACTTCGTCATCGGACACGAACGGGCCGTGGACGCGGACGATCTGCTTGCCGCCGGGCATGTAGAGCATGTCGCCCTTGCCCAGCAGCTGTTCGGCACCCTGCTCGCCCAGAATGGTGCGTGAATCGATCTTGGAGGTGACGGAGAAGCTGATCCGCGTCGGCAGATTCGCTTTGATGACGCCGGTGATGACGTCAACCGACGGCCGCTGCGTGGCCATGATCAGGTGGATGCCCGCCGCGCGCGCCTTCTGGGCGAGCCGCTGGATCAGGAATTCCACTTCCTTGCCGGCAGTCATCATCAGATCGGCCAACTCGTCGATGATGACGACGATCTTTGGCAGAGGTTCGAATTCGAGCTTCTCTTCCTCATAGATGGGCTGGCCGCTCTCGGCATCGTAGCCGGTCTGCACCTTGCGGCCGAGCGGCTGGCCCTTGGCCTTGGCGGCGCGAATCTTGTCGTTGAACGAGGCAATGCTGCGGACGCCGACCGAGGCCATCATCCGATAGCGATCCTCCATCTGCTCCACCGCCCATTTGAGCGCGCGAATCGCCTTGGGCGGATCGGTGACGACCGGCGCCAGCAGATGCGGGATGTCCTCATAGATGCTGAGTTCCAGCATCTTCGGATCGATCATGATCATCCGGCACTCGTCCGGCGTCAGCCGATACAGGAGCGAGAGGATCATCGAATTGAGGCCGACCGATTTGCCCGATCCGGTCGTGCCGGCGACGAGCAGATGTGGCATCGGCGCCAGATCGGCGATAACCGGATCGCCGGCGATATTCTTGCCCAGGATCAGCGGCAGCGTTCCGGGAGCCTGTTCCTCGAAGGTGCGGCTCGCCACCATTTCCGAGAAGGCCACCGCCTCCCGCTTCTGATTCGGCAGCTCGATGCCGATCACGGTGCGGCCCGGCACGGTCGCGATGCGCGCGGACAACGCGGACATATTGCGGGCGATATCGTCAGACAGAGCGGTGACGCGGCTGGCCTTGATGCCGGCGGCGGGCTCCAGTTCGTACATTGTCACGACCGGGCCGGGGCGGACCTCGGTGATGTGGCCGCGCACGTGGAAATCCTCGAGCACCGTTTCCAGCAGGCGGGCGTTGCGCTCCAGCGAGGGCTTGTCGATCGGCTGTGCGCCGCCGACGGGTACGGGCGCCAGCAGATCGAGCGTCGGCAATACCCACGTGTCGCCGAGTGCGAGCTTCGCCTGTCGCTCACGATTGACGCGCTGGCTGATGACGGGAGCAGGCGCCGGTGCCGTGATCGTGGTACGGGGTGCCGCCTCGTCATCGTCCGGCGCTATCGTCGCGCGAGGGGCGGGTTTTGTACGTTTGGCCGGTGCTTCGAACACAGCCGGCGCGTCCTCAGCCCAATCGCCGTCCTCATCTTCATATCGCTCGCGGCGGCGGAAGAGAGCGGCGCGCTCCGCTTCTTCCAAGCCGAGCGAATAGAGGGAGACGGTCAGCCCGATCGCCAGCAGCAACGCCGCCACGGCCAGCCGGATGGGAGGCGCCAGGCCGGGATCCGGCAAGGAAGCGAGCGCGGCTTCCGCCGCCGCCGCGGCACCGATCCCGGCCACGCCGCCCAATCCGGCCGGCAAGGGCAGACTACCACCGAGCCGGAACAGGCCGACCGCGGCATCCAGCAGCAAAATCGCGGCGAGCGTGATCGGCAGCATTCGCTTCCATCGCCCCGGCCCCGTCCCGCGCCACAGCCGCAACGCCACCACCACCAGCGGCGGCAGGAGGAGGACGACAGGAAGTCCGATCAAGGTCAGCAGCAAATCCGCCATCCACGCGCCGGGGGCGCCCAGAACGTTCGCCGGTGGCCCCGCCGCAGCGGTGTTCAAACCTGGATCGGTCGGCCGATAACTGGCGAGCGCGAAGGCGGCGAGAAGAATGCCGGCCAGAATCGCGAGTGCGCCCGCCATGGCGCCGCCGCGACGGCCAAGATGCCCGACCCTGTCCTGCCAGCCCCCGCCTTGAGCCTGTGTCGCCATTACCCGCTACGCCCTCCGTCGAAGCGCGATTGTGCCGCAAATGTTCTGCCGGGGCAAACGCCCGCGCGTGTGTGCGACGGGTTCGGCGCTGACTAAATGCCCCAGTTCAGCCGAGGCCAGCCCTTCCTGGCCGCAAGATGCCGGAGCTTCGCGCTCGCATTCACCGCAAACGGTTCATCGGCCCAATCCAGCACCGGCGCATCGGATACGTGATCCGAATAGAAGCGGATGCGGGCGTCTTCGCGGGCGATACCCTCCTTTGCCATCCACGCCTGAATGAGGCGGAGCTTGGCAGGCCCGTAATTATTCTCGCCGTCGATTCGGGAGTGGATGATGTCGTCCAGCCCAGTGACGCTGCCGGTCGCGATCACGTCATCGAAGCCGAGCCGAGCGGCGATCGGCTCGACATAATAGCGATAGGATGCGGTGGCGAGGACAAGCCTTCGCCCAGCGGCTTTGTCTTCCGCGATTCGGCGAAGCGCGCCGGGCAGGATGTTGGTCTTCAGGATCAAGTCGGCAAAGCTTTCCGTCACCGGCGCCAGCGTGGCGCGGGGCACGCCGCCGCCCAGCAGCAGGCGCTGGTTCAGTTCCTTGAGCCTGCGACGATCGATCAGTCTGGCCGCATAGGCCGCCATTACCAGCGGCACTGCCGGCGCGGCGATCAACCGCCACGGCGCGAGTCGGGCGGCGGCGTGGAGAAGGAAAGGCGTGTAGGTGCCCGTGCGGGTCACCGTGCGGTCCATATCGTAGATGGCGAGATCGATCATGTCGCCGCCTGCCGGACACGAACCCGCCGGCCCGCGCAAGGTCGCAGAATCGCAATTTTCCAAGTGGAACCTTCGCTTTCGCCGCGCGTCTCGAACGTAGCGGCTCGTTTCGTGCCCGTTGCGCTTTTTTACAGGCACGATATCCGTCTATTATGAGCGCTGCTGCCGATTTCGACCTGGATGATCGTGAGGGCGGCACGCTGCGTTTCAGCGGCGATATGACTCTCGCCCGACTCGGCACCCTGCCCCAGCGCCTCGATTCGCTTCCCAGCAGCCCCGCCAGGATCGATCTGAGTGACGTCGGTCGCATGGATACGGTCGGCGCCTGGCTGATCCACCGGATCGTGCGCGATCATGATGCGGATGTTCTCGGCGCGAGCGAGGACGAGGCGCATCTGCTGGAGCAGGTTGCCGCTGCCGACAAGCCGCTCAAGATCCGCCCCGATCGCACGCTGCCGCTATTCCGCGTCCTGAGCCAGATCGGCGCCGCCACCAATGCCTCCGGGCGCACAATGCTGGGGCTGATCGGTTTTTTCGGCGGCGTGCTCGTCACCTACTGGGATCTTCTGCGTCATCCCAAGCGCCTGCGCTGGAACGCGATCGTGCGTCAGTTCGAGGTTGTCGGCGTCGAGGCGCTGGCGATCGTCGGCCTGATGAGCTTCCTGATCGGCATCGTCATTGCCCAGCAGGGGGCGATCCAGCTCCGCCAGTTCGGTGCGGAGGTGTTCACGATCAACCTCGTCGGGCGACTGACGTTTCGCGAACTCGGCGTGCTGATGACGGCGATCATGGTCGCCGGGCGTTCGGGCTCCGCCTTTGCGGCGCAGATCGGATCGATGCGACTTGCGGAAGAAGTGGATGCGATGCGTACGATCGGCGTCTCGCCGATGGAGGCGCTGGTCATTCCCCGGATCACCGCGGCAGTGGTGATGATGCCGCTGCTTGGCTTCTACGCGGCGATGGTCGCGCTGATCGGCGGCGGGCTTTTTTCGTGGACGTCGCTCGATATTCCCCCCGTCACGTTCGTGGCGCGTATCCGCGAGGTCGTGCCGATCACCGACGTGTATCAGGGGCTGATCAAGGCGCCGGTTTTCGGCCTGATCATTGCCATATCCGGCTGCTTCCAGGGTATGCAGGTGGAAGGCAATGCCGAAGCGGTCGGGCTGCGCACCACGGCGGCCGTCGTCCAGTCGATCTTCCTCGTGATCGTCCTCGATGCGTTCTTTGCGGTCTTCTTCGCGTCGCTGGGATGGATATGAACGCTCCCGTTTCCGCCAAGCGGCCACCGGCCGATCCGGGACCGGTCATCTGTGTGCGTGGGCTTTCGAACGCGTTCGGCGAGCAGGTCGTCCATGAAGATCTGGATCTGGACGTGCGGCGCGGCGAAATTCTGGGGGTGGTGGGCGGATCCGGCACGGGCAAATCGGTGCTGATGCGCTCGATCATCGGACTGCAGACGCCGACCGCCGGCACGGTCGATGTGTTTGGCGAGCCGATGATCGGCCGGGACGAGCAGGAGGCGCGCGACGTGCGCCGCCGCTGGGGCGTGCTGTTTCAGGGCGGCGCGCTGTTCTCGACATTGACGGTGGCCGAGAATGTCGAGGTGCCGTTGCGCGAATATTTCCCGCAACTTGGCGAGACGTTTCTGGATGAGATCGCCGCCTATAAGGTTGCGATGACCGGCCTGCCGCCCGAGGCCGGCCCGAAATTTCCTTCCGAGCTATCCGGCGGCATGCGCAAGCGCGCCGGCCTTGCGCGCAGCCTTGCGCTCGATCCCGAGCTTCTGTTCCTGGACGAGCCCACCGCCGGCCTCGATCCGATCGGCGCGGCGGCGTTCGACGATCTGATCAAGGGGCTGAAGGAGACGATGGGCCTAACCGTTTTCCTGATCACCCACGATCTGGATACGCTGCACGCTATCTGCGATCGGGTGGCGGTGCTGGCCGACAAAAAGGTGGTCGCCGTGGGGACGATTCCGGAGCTGCTTGCGCTGGATCACCCCTGGATCAAGGAATATTTCAGCGGACCGCGCGGACGCGCCGCCGCCGAATCCGCCGAACGGCATGAAAATGACGATCTCGCTGAAAATTTGCGGCGGCGGGATGCTGCGTTGGCATCGGCCGGCGGGGATGAAAGCGAAGAGGCGGCCGCGCCCGCACCGACGGCCAAGGACGAGGAACGCTGATGGAAAACCGGTCCAACAACATATTGGTCGGCAGCATCGTCCTGATCCTGCTGGTCGTCACCGTAGTCTTTCTCGTCTGGCTCGCCGGCTTCGGCGGATCGAGCGAGAAGCGCTACGACATTCTGTTCAAATCTTCGGTCGACGGGCTGGCGAAGGGTTCGGCGATCACCTTCTCGGGCGTGCCGGTCGGCAAGGTCGAGGATATCGCGATCATGCCCGATCAGCCGGAACTGATCCGGGTGCGCGTCGCCGTGAAGAACGATACGCCGGTACTGCAGGGCACGACCGCGACGATTGCGGGCGTCGGCTTCACCGGCGTGAGCCAGATCAATCTGGATGGCGCGGTTCAGAATGCGCCCCCGATCGATCAGCCGGGACCGTGGGGCTACCCGCTGATCCCGCCCAAGACCGGCGGACTAGGCGCGCTGCTCAACAATGCGCCGCGCCTGCTGGAGAAACTGACGGTGCTGACCGAGCGGGTCAGCGATCTGCTCAACCCCGATAACCAGCGCTCGATCACCGGCATCCTCAAGAATATCGACACGATCTCGGCCTCGCTCGCCGATCGCGGGCCGGAGATTGCGGCGACGTTGGCGCAGGCACGTGTCGCTGTGCAGCAGGCCGGCGATGCCGCGGAAAAGATCGGCAATCTGGCCCAATCCACCGATCGCAATATCGGCCCGCTGCTGACCAATATGAATGAGGCGGTCGGCTCGGCCAAGAAGAGCATGGCCAATCTGGATGCGGCGATTTCGGACGCCCGCCCCGGCATGAAGGCGCTGTCGACGCAGACCGTGCCGGCCGCCAACGCCCTGATCCGCGATCTGGCGGATACCGCCGCATCTTTGCAGGCGATCACGTCGCGCTTCGATCGTGGCGGCGCCGGTGGCCTGATCGGCGGCAGCCGCCTGCCCGACTACAAGCCCGCCAAGTGAGGGACGAGACCATGACCGCCAAGCCCGCCAGCTCTCTCGTCCGCATCGCGCTGATCGGCGCTGCCGCGCTGCCATTGGCCGGCTGCATCAGCTTCGGCCCGAAGCCGCCGCCCACCTTGATGTCCCTGCATGCAGTTACGCCGGTTGCGGCCGGAGCATCCCGAACCAGCGACGATGCGCATGCCGTTGCGGTGACGGTGCCGGCGGCACCGCCCACACTCGGCACGCAGCGGGTGATGGTGCAGGCCGGCCCCAATTCCATCGCTTACCTCAAGAATGGCATGTGGGCGGCGGCGCCAGCGGTCCTGATGCGGAATCTGCTTGCCGAGACGATCAGCGCCAAGACCGGTCGCTTCGTGCCCGATACGCGCCTGCCCGGCGTTCAGCCCGATACGCGCCTTAGCGGCACGCTCTCCGAATTCGGCCTTGATGGGGCCGGCATGGCCGTGATCGTCACCTATGATGCGACGATCACCCGATCGGGCTCTCCAAAGATCGAGACGCGGCGTTTCTCGGCGCGCGTGCCCGTGACGTCCGCAGATCCCCAGCCCGTCGGCGCCGGCCTGGATCAGGCCGCCAATCAGGTGGCCGGCGAAGTGGCCGATTGGATCGGCACCCGCTAATCGCGATGGTAGGCGCCTGATAATGCGGAAGCGCCGCTTCCCAAGCGGCCGGATTCGCATCTAGGGACGCGGCATGACGATCAGCATCGGAGTCCTCGGCGCGGCCGGGCGTATGGGCCAGGCCATCATCGCCTCTGCGGACGCCGCTGGCGTGACGGTGAAGGGCGGCGTCGATCGCGTCGGCGCCATCACCGGTTCGTTCGCGGACGCGGCCAGCCTTGCTGCCCAGGTGGACGTATTGGTCGATTTCTCATCGCCGGCCGCTCTCGCCGCCCATCTTGCCGTGGCAACTGATGCGGAAACGCCGCTGCTGATTGGTACGACCGGGCTTGGCGATGCGCATCACGCGGCGATCGATCAGGCTGCGGCACACGTCGCCATCCTCCAGACCGCCAACACGTCGCTGGGCGTCAACGTGCTGCGCGGGCTCGTCGAGCAGGCGGCACGTGTCCTCGGCACGGATTGGGATATCGAAATCGTCGAGATGCATCACCGGCATAAGCTGGACAGCCCCTCGGGCACGGCTCTGCTGCTCGGCGAATCGGCCAATATCGGCCGGGAGGCGGCCTCCGCCACCGCGCTTAACCGGTTCGATCGGATGCGCGAAGGCGCGCACGAGCGTGAGGAGGGCGGCGTCTATTATGCCTCGCTGCGGGGCGGATCCGTCGCGGGCGATCATCAGGTGATCTTTGCAGGTGAGGGCGAGCGGATCGAACTCGGCCACCGCGCCGAGAGCCGCGCCATCTTCGCCAAGGGGGCGTTGCGCGGAGCCATCTGGCTCGCCGGCAAGCCGGCCGGACGCTACACGATGGCGGATGCCCTGGGCTTTGCCTGAGTTCGGCGCCTCTGCGTGAACAAGGCCGACGTCTTCGAATTCTATCGCCGGCTGGCGGAGGACAATCCGTCGCCCGAGACGGAACTCGAATGGACCAATCCCTATACGTTGCTCGTCGCGGTTGCGCTCTCCGCGCAGGCGACGGACGTGGGCGTCAACAGGGCCACCAAGCGCTTGTTCGCCGAGGTGGACACGCCTGCCAAGATGGTCGCGCTCGGAGAGACGGGCCTCAAGGAACACATCAAGACGATCGGCCTGTTCAACACCAAGGCCAAGAATGTCATCGCCCTCTCCGAAAAGTTGCTGGCGGAGCATGGCGGCGAAGTGCCGCATGACCGCGCCGCGCTGGAGGCTTTGCCCGGTGTGGGCCGCAAGACCGCGAATGTCGTTCTTAACGTTGCCTTCGGTGAGGAGACGATCGCCGTCGATACCCACATCTTTCGCGTCGCGAACCGGACGGGCCTCGCCAAGGGCAAGGATGTCCGCACGGTGGAGGACAGGCTGGAGCGGGTTACGCCGAAGCCGTTTCGCGCGCATGCCCACCACTGGCTGATCCTGCACGGGCGCTACGTCTGCAAGGCGCGCCGTCCCGAATGCTGGCGCTGCATCGAGATCGATCTCTGCGCGTTCAAGCCGAAGACTCCGCCTCCCGCCGAGGCGAGGTCCAAGCCGGGAGCGTGACGATGCGCGGAAACAGATGGCTCGCTGCCTGCTTTATTGTGTTGGCCGTGCCGGCCGTCGCCAGGCAGCGGTCGGTGCCAGCGGCAACGCCGGTGGGCGCGCCGGTCAACTGCATCAGCCTGCCGATACGCGAGAGCCGGGTGCGCGACGATCGCACGATCGATTTCTTTGCGCGGGGCAAGGTCTACCGCAACATGCTGCCTTACAGCTGCCCCGGCCTCGGAACCGAGCGGGCCTTCGGCTATGCCACCTCACAGTCGCAGCTCTGCTCGGTCGACATCATCACCGTCCTTCAGCGGGCCGGCGGTTCCTTGATGCGCGGCGCATCCTGTGGCCTCGGCACATTTCAGCCGGTGACAGGAATCAAGTGATCGGACACGCCACGCCAAGGAGGGGTGGCGAGAGGGCGCATCGCCTGCTATCGGCGCGCACAGGCACCCGTAGCTCAGCTGGATAGAGCACTGCCCTCCGAAGGCAGGGGTCACACGTTCGAATCGTGTCGGGTGCACCATATTTCAATGACTTAGCAGCAACTGCCGCGGGCGTACGGAGATCGTACGAAGGTCGTTCCGCGCACTTTCAGCCCGTGGTTCGGCCTTGCGCTTGCCCACTAAACCATAGCTTGAAGTTTTCGATCAAATCAGACCGGACGAGTGATCCACTCGCTCTATAGTGCCTCGGCCGTACGCAAGCGCACGCCCAGGCTGAACGCGGCCTTTTCATCGCGCCTCTCTCTCCCTAGACGGCGGCGCGACGGCAGCGGTTCTGGCCGTGCTTCGATCAGACCTTTGCAAATGCGGAAAGTCACACGGATGAGCGATATCAAGCGGGTGGTGCTCGCCTATTCTGGCGGCCTCGACACGAGCGTGATCCTGAAGTGGCTGAAGGAGACCTACGCTTGCGAGGTTGTCACCTTCACGGCCGATCTCGGCCAGGGCGAAGAATTGGAGCCGGCGCGCGCAAAGGCCGAGCTGATGGGCGTGAAGCCCGAGCATATCTTCATCGATGATCTGCGCGAGGAGTTCGTCCGCGATTACGTGATGCCGATGATGCGCTCGAACGCGCTGTACGAGGGGCTGTATTTGCTCGGCACCTCGATCGCGCGACCGCTCATCGCCAAGCGCCAGATCGAGATTGCCCGTCAGGTCGGCGCAGATGCCGTATCCCACGGCGCGACCGGCAAGGGCAACGATCAGGTCCGCTTTGAACTGGGCTATTACGCGCTCGCGCCCGATATCAAGGTGATCGCGCCGTGGCGGGAGTGGGATCTCACCAGCCGCACCCGCCTGATCGAATATGCCGAGCAGCATCAGATCCCGGTGCCCAAGGACAAGCGCGGCGAGAGCCCGTTCTCCACCGACGCGAACCTCCTTCACACCTCCTCCGAGGGCAAGGTGCTGGAAGATCCCTGGGAGGAGGTGCCTGACTATGTCTTCTCGCGCACCGACAATCCCGAGACGGCGCCCGATACGCCCGAGATCATCACAGTGGATTTCGAGCGCGGCGATGCGGTGGCCGTCAACGGCGTCGGCCTCTCGCCAGCGGCGTTGCTGACCAAGCTCAACGAACTTGGAAAGCTGCACGGCATTGGCCGGCTCGATCTTGTCGAGAACCGGTTCGTGGGTATGAAGAGCCGCGGCATGTATGAGACGCCGGGTGGCACCATCTATCATCTGGCCCATCGCGGAATCGAGCAGATCACGCTCGATCGCGGTGCTGCCCACCTCAAGGATGAGCTCGCACCGCGTTATGCCGAGCTTATCTATAACGGCTTCTGGTTTTCCCCCGAACGGGAGATGCTGCAGGCGGCGATCGATCACAGCCAGGAGAAGGTTTCGGGCACGGTGCGGCTTAAGCTTTATAAGGGCTCGGTTAGCGTGATCGGACGCCGGTCACCCAACAGTCTTTACTCGGAAAAGGTCGTCACGTTCGAGGATGATCAGGGCGCGTATGATCAACGCGACGCCGCCGGGTTCATTAAGCTGAACGCCTTGCGTCTGCGCCTGCTCGGTCGTCGCGACCGATAGTTTCACAAGCGTGGACCAAATTTGAAAGATTTATGAAGCTTTTCCGGAACGGCATGGTTAACGTCGCGTTCTAATAAACGAAATATGAAGCCGGAGAGGGTGTCATGAGTCAGGCTGCGGGGCGTCCTTACGCCTCTGATCGCGGGATTACACGCATGGCGTGGGATCTAGATCGCGCCGCTGCCGCCGCTGCCTCAAGGCGGGCTCCCACGGCCGACATTCACGGATTGATGAAAGCACTAAGCGTGGCGGTCCCGATCTCGGCGTTCCTGTGGATCGCCTGCGCTATTTTCCTGCTGAAAGTGATTCGTTAGCATCGCAGGATCGCTTGGGTGCTGGTCTGTATTATTCGGCGGCAATCACTGGCTGGCGAACATCAACGAACGATTTAGATAACCCTGCTATCGGGCGAGCGGCAATCGACGATCTGTGTCGCTCTGTTGCTTCGTCGAGGTATGAAGAAGGCTGCCGAACGTTGTCGGTCCACGCCTCTGTCAGCTGCTTCAAATCCATGGCTTTTTTAGTCCGGACCTCGGACCCATCTCGCAGTGCGGTGAAAACTTAGACGATCCACAAAGGCCTTTTTGGGCTTGATCGTCGTCCTAGCGACGAAAAGTGGCGGCATTCGGCTCAATAGGGTTAATCCGCCGTTTAGCTTCTTTCTTTTGCAGCGCAGCAAGGATATATGGAGGCGGCTGATGCATTCATCAGAGGACGGGTTAGTATCATGGCGAGCATGGCGTATAATGACGGGGGTACGTCGCTAGTCCGCGGTCAGCGGGTTACGGGGCGATTTGCTCAGCCCGTCGATCAGGTGGCAACCCGCCTGTTCGATGTCACGGTCAGCTTGGCGCTGCTTGTGTTTCTCGCGCCGTTGATGATCCTCGTGGCGATCCTTGTTGTGGCCACCAATCCTGGTCCGGTCATTTTTGGGCATAAACGGCTTGGTCGAGATGGCCGCACGTTTCACTGCTTAAAGTTCCGCTCGATGGTGACGGACTCGCAAGAGCGGCTAGCGGTGTTGCTCGCGAACGATGCGCGGGCACGCCAGGAGTGGGAGCGGGATCATAAACTCAAGAATGATCCACGTATCACTTCGATCGGCGTCTTTCTTCGCAAGAGCAGCCTGGATGAACTCCCACAACTGTTCAACGTACTGCGTGGTGACATGAGCTTAGTGGGGCCGCGTCCGATCGTGAATGACGAAGTGCCCCGTTATGGTCGCTACTTCAGCCACTATGTTCAGGTCCGTCCCGGCATCACTGGTCTTTGGCAGGTCAGTGGTCGCAACAACACGACCTATCGGCGGCGTGTTGCGATGGACGTTGCCTATTCGCGCTCACGTTCGCTCACCTTGAACATCAAGATCCTGATGATGACGGTACCAAGCGTTCTTAGGGCAAAGGGATCTTACTGAGGCTGATCTAGCGCGGCGGATTACCTCGATAGGGACGGATCACGTTATTGTCGTCGGGCCGCTGTATCCGTTAATAGTTGCTAGCTATTGGCGCACCATCATCTGGTACTTGGATACACCGGATCAAGGCATCGGCGCATGACGGGGTTCACTGACGTTTTTGCGCCTCGTATGCACACTACCTTACCGCTACCTGATTTACCTATCTGTAGCTGCTTACCACGAAAGCGTTATTATTGAGCTCACCTTAGTGGGGGCAAGCCGCGCAAGTTGGTTGCTTCCTGTATTGGAGAGTTTGCGCGCGGAACCGACTGTGCGAGCCTCAGCTCGCCATCGTTAGGGGCCTTGTTCGAAGGTTCTCGCAAAGACCTCGGAGTACAGCCACATACATCTGATCAGTGTCTAAGACTTTGAGGCTAAGTGCCGGTGGTGATCGCCTATTTGAGTGGCGCGAATATCAGGATTGCTGCATAACGGGAAACCGAAAGGGCGCCATGCTTTTAGCATCTGCCTTCATGGAGGGCAGAGCTTTTGCGTGCGAGCGGGAAATTGGCTGGTAGAGCCTACTAATCTATGGCCCAGCTTAGTAGGTAGAATTGAATGTCCCCACGTAAGGCCGTGGCCCGGCTCAATTAAGAGATGCCTCATTTGACGACCGTGTCAGTCATTGTGCCGCTGTACAACAAGGCGGCTACCGTCGAGCGCGCGATCAGGTCCATACTGATTCAGTCGTATAGAAGCTTTGAGATCATTGTCGTAAATGACGGCAGCCTGGACAAATCGCCGGATATTGTCGAGCGACTGATGCAGGACTATCCTGAAATTCAGCTCAACAGCCAGCTTAACGCAGGACCGGGCGCGGCGCGTAATGCCGGAGTGCTGAAGGCGCGCGGTGACTTAATTGCCTTCCTTGATGCCGACGACGAATGGCGGAAAGATTACTTACGAACCGCAGTTTCGGCGCTGACAGCGGCACCGGAAGCGCTGGCTTTTGTGTCGGCCTACGATGCGGGCCCGTTCAGTCACGCCCGTCCGAATAAGATTCTTCAACTCGGATTTGGTGAAGCGACAGTGGCGGCGCCGGCCCCTGATGCGGACGGTCCGACGCTTAAAATGTTCGTGGACGCCATGCATTCGAGTTGCGTTGTGGTAAGACGCGCGGCGTTCAATGCGGCGGGCGGCTACTTTCAGCTTTATCGTTGTTTGTATGGTGAGGACAGCTGGCTTTGGGGTCGCGTCCTGCTTTCCGGTCCCATCTTCTGGGACCCCGACCCGCTCGCCTTGTTCCACGTTGCAGATTCGGAACTTGGCTTCGCCATTCAGAAGCGGCAAGAAGCGCGGCCGATCTCACGACTATCTGATGACTTTTTGTCGGTCGTACCGCTAAGATCACGTGAATCTGGCCGCCGTTTGGCCAAATGGTTTGCTGAAATTGACTATAATGCACTGCTCCAGTCTGGATCCTGGGCGGCTGCCGCAGAGCTACGCAGTATGCACCGGATCAATGGGGCACTCGGGATTGTAAAGGAGTGGAGGCATCGGCTCTTCCGCCCGGGGGATTGAGCGCGCTGGCCTTCGGGCGTCCGCCGATTTCGCGCAGGAAACCCGCGAGAGACGCGCCGATCGCCGGCCACTGGAAAGCGGCCAAGTTTGGTAACCGTCCCTCGGGCCGGCGGCGCAGCCAGGAAACCGCCTCGCTTAACCGTCCCTGATCCAACTGGCCTTCGTAGAGCCATACCCAGTCGTTACCAACCTGGCCTTCCAGCTCAGTAAGGCTCCCGAGCCGCGGAGCAATGAATGGCCTTGCGCGAGACAACGCATGCAATGCTGAGCCGCTGTTGAGGATACCTCGGTATGGTATGACGATCGCATCGGCAGAATCTAACAAGGACTCAAGCGAGTCGTCGTCCAGAAACTCCAGCGAAAGCGCAATGTTCGTCGTTTCCGCCGCGATCGCTGTCAGTTCGGCGGCGAGGACCGGGTCGTCACAGGCCCCCGCGATCGTTACGCGAACCTGCTCTGCAGGCAGCGATGCAACCGCTTTGGCAAGTGCGTCAGGCGCTTTGTATCGCTTGACTCGACCGGCGAACACCAGATGCACTGGGCGAGTGCCGAGAGGGTTCGCGGGCCGCGCCGCCTGTATGCGCGGTAGGTAAACACCGTGTGGCACGATCAGCGATGGCATCTCAGCCAGAGCAGGATATGCCGTAATTACCTGCGCCTGCGAGCTTTCAGATAGATAGACAACACCGTCCAGCAAATGAAAGAATAAGCTGCGAGCGAGCCGGAATGGCTCACCGGCCTCATGCGGCACGATATTGTGTGCCAGCCAAACAAGCCGAAGGCCCTGCCGCTTTGCCCAGGCCATGCGGGCGAGCTTCATCAGCGTCGCGACCATCTTCCTCGGCGTGTCCTTTAGGAACATCTCGTTGGGCCAGTGAAAGAAGGCGATGCCCGGACCTGCCGGCACAGCACGATAGCTAAATCCCAATTCAGTGACCA
>Ga0247730_1000301_pt1 | contig 41666 bp, 71 predicted proteins | sample UWRJL073202C2_FD_180959 | JGI IMG/M metagenome (GOLD analysis project Ga0247730, IMG submission 180959) | Plant litter microbial communities from Arlington Agricultural Research Station in Wisconsin, United States - UWRJ-L073-202C-2 | ecosystem: Environmental > Terrestrial > Plant litter >... | reverse complement strand
GGGATGATATAGATGCGTATCGATACGCAGTTACACTCGCTCAAAGTCTGCGCGAGAAGCATTTCCCAGACGTGCCGCAATGGAAGCCTCTGCCCGATTTGTACGGCGTCCTGACGCAGATCGACAACATGACGACCGCCCTCAAGCGATCCCCGGCCGAGAGCGGTGGAGCCCAAGCGCCTGCGGTGGGGGAGGTGATCGAAGCCGCGCGTGAGTTGCTCGCTTACGCGGACCTGATGCCGAAGAAGACGCCCGCGCCGGGCCATTGTTCGACCGAGCATTCTTTCCAAATACAGGCAGGGGCTATCTGGGGGCTTGACCAGCGCACCAACCAGATGCGTCAAGCGCTTGCAGCCCTAGCCGCCTCTCCTCACGGAGGCGGACGGTGAAGGGAGGGGAGAAGCCTCGCGTGCATCCATATTGGTGCGACTGCGGCGCATGTTGGTGCGGCATTACCGTGAACGCCCCGAAACCCACGCTTTGGCAGCGCATTGTTCGCTCCCTCAAATCCCAAGGTGACTCATGAACTCGGAGAAGGCGCTGGAGCCGTGCCCGCTAAGCGAGTGCCCGCCCGGACTATTCTGGTTCGGCGAAACGCTCGGCTTCAAAACCGAATATGGGGCTGCGGAGTGGCTGCCTGATACGCAGACATTCACGATCGGTCGCTATTCAGACGTGTACGTTGTCGAAAGCGGCGAGGCTTTCTGGGGCGGCGTATCCAACCGTGACGAGCGCGAGAATCTCATTGTCACGCCTGTAGAAGCCCTCGCCAAGCCCTCGCCCGCCCCCGTCGAGCGGGAGGGGGTATTTTCCGAATGGTCCACCGCCAGTCTGGCCGGTCAGTGCCGGATGCAGGCACGTGAGCAGTTGGACCCCGAGTTCTCGCAATTCATGGAAGCGGTTGCGGCCCGTCTCGCCGCCCTCGCACCTGAGCCTGTTCGGGAGGGGCAACGGGTCGGCAATGACGAACTGACGGACGCCAAGCAGCTTCTCGATATGCTGGTTGCGGCGGACGATGAGGCCAAGCCCAACGGCATCATGGACTGCATCGATAACGATGGCTCGCCATACCAGAGCGCCTTCATGGCCGGGCTGATTACGCACGCGCGCATGTTGGTTCGGCCCTACGACCACGCCGCCGCGATTGCCGCGTTCAGGGCAAGCGAACCTCTCTCAGCGCGGGAGGGCGAGTAGGGTGGGGGAGAAACGCGAACCACAAGCAGTCGGGCACTTCTATTATAAGGGCCACCGCTCTCCGCCGATCCGATGCATGGATGTCTTAGACAGCTTCCCATGCCTTACTTGCGGAGCCGGCCTTAACGGCAAAAGCCTAGGCTGCCAGAACCATTCCCAACGTGATGCGGATAACGCCGCCTATCACGAATGGAGAAGCCAGCACGGAGCCCGCCCATGACGCTCCCCGAGGATCGGCTTAACGCGCTGGCACTTGCCTGTGAGAAGGCGAGCGGGCCGGATCGGGAGTTGTCTTGCAAGATTGCCAGAGAAATCGGCTACGATGGCGGGGTGCTTGGATCTCAAACGAGTAGCCCGTGGGCTTGGTGTCCCGACTACACAGCATCAATCGACGCGGCGATGACGCTTGTGCCGGAAGGGCTGGGCTGGCGTTTGAACGTCTTCAGCAAGGAGCGTGTGGCTCACATTTTCCCGGACAATGAAGATTACACCGGGCCTTGTCTCGCTTTCAGTCGCGCCGCATCCCCAGCCCTAGCGCTAACCGCCGCCGCCCTGAGAGCCCTGGCCTTGAAGAGTGGGGAGGGATGAAGCTCACCACCCTCTCATCCAGCATAAGCCTTCACGACGGAGGCAGCCTGCTAGGGATGATCGGGTGGCGTGAGCATGACACCCACATTGAGGTGCTAACCCTCCACGTAACAACCCCCGTTGCTCTCCTCCGCCTCATGGTGGAATTTCGCCGTCTGCACGCTCCCGCTAAAGTGTGCTATGAGACATCGTTAGATAACGAGGCTATGCAGCGGCTTGGCTCATTGTTGGGCGCTGTAGAGGCTGACGGACGCTATTGGTTCGCCCTTTGCCGGGGAGGGCGGGATACATCTCAGGCCCGGCAGGAGACATGATATGGGTAGTTGGAGCGAAGAAGCTGCGGTGGCCAAGCTTTCCGCCGCTGGTAAGGCTGCTTTCCGCAAGGATCAGAACGAGGAAGTTGCTCGGAAAACCGCTGCTGGCCTGAAGTATTCCGATTGGTCGGATACCTCGCGGCGCCTTCAGTATTCGAAATATTATCAGTCGATGTGATTATCAGCCCGTCATTCATAACGAGTGGCGGGCTGTCCTACTTCGTTAGCGCCCATGCTCGCAAGGCATCATACCTAGCTTGAGCAATCCGCCCCCACTCTCTCCAATCTAGAATATATTGCGCTACCGTCGCGTCGTTGGCCGTCTCAGGCACAACGGGCGAGGCTGGCAGATCAGCGGTTAGCTCCGGTGGCGGAAGTTGGCTTTGAACTGTCTGAGGCCCGCAACTGGCGCAAAAGATCGCTAAGGGCAGAAGAGGCAGGAGATGGGTTGGTCGCATCGATCGCTCTTTCCATGATGGCCTTGTCAGCCTTGGTTTCAACAGCGGCTTTCGTGAGGCCAGATGACAGGGCGGTTAGGCCAGCCACATCACGCTTCCTGGCAAGCCTCTCACCATCCAGATCCCGCTGCACAGCCATGATCGTTGCCGCCTGCGATTCAACCTTGTTCTGAAGGCCGGAAACGTACCACCACGCCGCAAGCACAGCCAAGGCTATGGCGATGTAGGGACCGAGCTTTCTGACTAGCCCCCATGTGAGAAAAGCAGGCATCAGCCGTTTATCTCCTGTGCCTTGTCAGCGGCTGCATCGGCCACAGCATCAGCGCCTTGTTTGGCAGACTTAGGCGATGGCTCAGGTTCAGCCTTGGCCTTTCCGCCTGAGCTAGACCCGATCCAGAAGCCCACGGCTAGCAGGGCGAAGTTCTGCCATGTGCCGATTATGTTTCCCTTGGTCACGAGGTCATCCGACCAGCCAATGACATATCCACTGACAACGCCAAAGCCGAGAAGCACGAAGGCAGACACGCCCACTACGATACGCAAATGCGGGATCTCTGGCGTCGGGCCTGTCACGCGAATTTGGTCCACCATTCACCACCCGGCAGAAAGTAGCGGGTGCGGTTGGTCCATCCCTTGAGATATTTGATGTTTGAGGAAGGAGGTTGGCTGATCGAAATATAAAACAGGATGCGCTCAATTCCCCACTGAGCCGCCGCGCCCTCCTCTGTGACCTTGCTACGATACGCGCTGGAGGCTGCTGCTGTGGCAGGCCCTATCTTGCCGTCATCAGAAACACCGATAAGCCGCTGCCAGAGCTTGATAGCCTGTGCCGGTCCCATTCCCCACCCTGCGTCGAATAGGCTCGCTGTGACGCGGTTCCACGGCAGGAGATTGAGCTTTGGTGCGTAGTAGTAGAGCGACAGGGCGATGTCGGCGGCTTCGTCTAGCGTTAGGTTAGCCATTGCCGAGGCCGAGATACCACCCACAGAGACGTTGCGGTGTTTGGCTAGAGCGGCAGGCGTTACCCCGTAGTTGCTGCCGATGAGCGCTCCGACGCCCTTCTTTCCCCCCGACCAGTTTCCCGCATCATCCTTGTCGAGGGATAGCTTCCCCTCCCAGGTTTTGATGAAGTCTATGGCGAAGGTTTTAGGGTCCATGCTCCCTTTTACCATGCAATCTGCTTTAGGCAAAGTTCCGCTTTCCGCTCGGTTCACTCCACTAAGGGAGGAAGCGGTGTGACCGAGGATTCCCAAACGCCGTTTACCTGAGCTGCCCTATATCGTCAGAGCCAGACGGGTTCCCCACCGTGCCGTGATCTCCGATATACGCCGGAGCAGCCTGCCGTGGTCGCTTATAATTATGTGACACTCGATGCTCAGATATCCCTCAGCTTATCCCAAGCAGTCGGGGGTGCGGAAAGTCCCTTGCAGGCAAAAGACACCCAGCGTTTCAGAGCATTTTCGAGAGGCCCTAGCTCCGGTGGAACGGAGGCTCGGCAATGTGGGCTATTATGTCCCGCGCTGTCCAACCGCTCCAAGGCAGCTTTTCTGCACCAAACGGGAAACGCCAATTCGAACCGTCTTGCAACTTCCGGTCGCTTGGCGTATTGAGGGCCTGTCAACGAACCGGGCCGCGTGGGATGGTGCTCCTGCGCGGCCCAATTTGTATCTAGCGGTAGCGCGGAAAAGTCAAGCCTCTACCGCCCCTGCTGCCGCTTGTGGTCCTCCCACATCTTGATCTGGAGCTTGTTGTTCCGATCGTGGCGCATCTTCCGGTAAAAGAACCCTGAGAAGAATATGAGCATCCCCAGCACATAGCCGAGGCCAGCCCAATCATCGAACGGGGTGCCCTCCTTCTTCACGTCCATCACGACAAAGATGGTCATAAGGCACATACCGCCTAGCAAGCCCATTCCGACCCGCTCGACAATGTTTAGGATGTGATCGAACCGATAGAGCCCGTAAGCCATCACGCACGCCAGAGCGAAGCGGAGGAGGCTGCTTATGATGACGACACTCATTCCGTGTCTCCCCCGCCTAACAGGCGATCCATCATCTTGCCGATCTGGCGGATGACACGTGGTAGCAAAGAGTAGGATCCCGCTCCAACGATGTAGGTCAGGAAGCAAACCGCTCTAAGGTTGGTAGGGCTGATATGCATCACGTCGAACGCCAGCCACGGAGCAAAAAACAGCGGAAAGGCAGATCCCACGAACAGCGAGAAACCCACCTCCCCAGGGGTCATGTTTTTCCACGGACGCATGGACAGAGCCGTTACCGCACCCGCAAGAGAGGCAACGATGATATAGGCGTAATGCCAGAAGCCCCCCTCGTCATTCACCGCTTACGACGCCAGAAATCCGGCTTTATCGCGTAGGCGAGATAACCAATTGCTGCCAGAAATCCGAGACACAAGAAGGGCATAGATGGGACCCCCGCCAATGGCGAAAAAGGTCGCCTCCTCTGCGAGAAATATAACATCGGCCGTCTGACTAAACGACTTCCAATCTGTAAACCCAGACCATGACATCGCATCGTTCACCACAGCGGCAAACAGGAACCCGAACAACACCGGACCCCACACCGTAAACTGCGCCATCACCATAACGATCACAGCCACGACGGTATTCGACAAAGCCCACATGCTCTCAGGCTCCATCCCTAACACCTTCTCAGGTGCGTATGCGGTCCAAGACGACAGGTGTAGCATCCACGACACTAGCAACGCCGACGAACACACCAACGCAGCCTTACGGTGGGCGACAGGGGAAAACGCAGCCATCACCACCGCTAAGTGGACAATGGCTGCGTAAATCACAAACAGTTTAGTGACGTGAATCACTTAGGACGACCGCCCTGACCCGACCCGCCGTCGAGAGGCTTCGGATTGCTCGGTTTCGGCTTCGGCTTGTTAGTCGGTTTCATTGTTACCTCCTATCGGTTCATCGGACTTCATAAATTCACGCAGCGCGATCCAAGCTTTGACCATTTCGTCGGCTTCGATCAGTGCGATAATCTCGTCTTTCGACATGCTACCTCGCTATGAACGTTCCAGGGGCAGCGTTTACGATCTGCCCGGAGATGTTGCCCGTTATGTCATAGCCGTTCTGGTAGTAACCCGTCACGCCCGAACTTACGCTCAGACCATAATTGTTTCCCACATCGTCACCTCTGGGACCGTAACGACCCTTGCTGATGCGAACGTTAGTACCTTTCTGGAGAAGGACGGCTTCATTTGTGCTAGCGGAGATGTCGCAATCCAGCCGTACATCGTTGATTGTGCCCGCTCCCGTCAGAAGGGCAATGCCGATGCCGTTTAGCCTCATCCCATAATCCGAGAAGGCCACCCGCTGGATCAAGCCGCCACCTGTGCCATCCAGTTTGATCCCTGCATCTGTATGGACAGTGACGTTCCCACCCCCGCCAGCCGTTAGATCCTGCACAATACCACCGGCACCGGGTTTAATATCGAAACCCCGAATGGAGCTATCGATGTTTCCACCACGAATATCAATAAATCCCGCAACCTGTCCTGCCTGCGGATCAATGAGATAGCATGAACCTGAAGCGATCAGATCCATATCTACAAATCTGATAGCATCGCACCACCGCATTCGAACGCCGAAACTAGGAAAGGTCTGCCCCAATCCGTCCCACCAAGTAGCGGCTGTGGGCTGTTGAAACTTGATGCCCCGAATTGTGCCTTCCGAAGTTCTGCCAGCAATACCAAGAGCGATAGCGCCTGTGCCTCCCGCAAGCCTGCCCGGAACGTTTGATATGCCTGTCAGAGAGGATATGTCAAAAAACTTGGCGTTCTGAAGCTCTACCCAGCGATACATATATTTGAACTCAAAGTTCTGTATGCGAGTATTCCAAGCGTAGGGCTCACTACCAACGCCCCCGACGATAGCGAACGCCCCCGCCGTCTTCGTCATGCCGTCAATCGTTTGGATGCGGGCGCCGTGGCCGTCCAGAATAACAGGGATGCCAGGGCCGCTGTCTATAGCCTGCTTGATCTGGAAAACGTGGGACGTGGCGTTATTTATGGTTATCTTGTTCTGAGCGCCAAAGTGAATCTGACATGGAAAATCCAGAACGAGAGGGCCATCCGACAGGTTTAGAGAATAGTTGCCAGCGGGTGCTTCGATGTATCCAGTGCCAGAAGTTTTCTCCGTAGCGATCCGATCACGGAAATCTGTGGTGCTGTCGGATACAGGGCGAGCGAACCGACGAGAGGGTTGCGCGTCGTCGTAAATCTCTACAGACGAAACGGATACGGATTTACCACCAAACGAATAGGTAAGATTGTAGACGCCACTGTCCACGTAAAACTGGAAAAGGCCGTAGCCGTTGGTCGTAACCGCGTTTATAGGGTTAGCGATCGGAGTGATGCCATTATCGGAATAAAGCTGAACAGCCGCGCCCGTTTCCGTAGTGACAGCCACCGTAGCTCCGTTGACAGGCTCCCCGTTGCTTCGATTGATGACCGTATCAAAATACTTCCTCACGTCGGGCTCCCCTGAACATACGGACCAAGCCCGACCACGCCGCCGTTAGCCGGAAGAATGTTGAGGACGACTGCCCCGAATATCACCACCCGGATCCGCTGGAGGCTTGGCGACCATTCGACGTAAATGTTGTTAGCCCGATCCAACCATATGCGGGGGTTGTTCCCGACGTACTGGAGGGCGAAATTGTCATCACCCGCTCTAACGACGTTACCTTTTGGAATGTTAAGGTTAGCGCCCGTCACGTCCTGCTGAACGGTAACAGCCCCAGCAAACTCGCCATTGAAGGCATTGAGAAGATCATTGCCGTTAAGGTTCAAATCACCCAGCATACCTCCGACGCCAGATCGTGCCAGCGACTGTGTAAGCGCCTGAGCAATGTCCTGCATAGCCGGGTTGTGCTGAGACGGGAGTACCGTATCGCCTGTGTTGACCAGGGTGCCCGGAGGAAGGCTGTAGTTTGATGCTGTGTCGCGTGGAATGTTCTTTACTCCGCTCGCGTCGCGTGGCATGGTACGCGACGTACTAAGGAAGCTTTATGCCATTCAAGAACCCGCATCCTCTCTATCACATATGGCAGGGTGTAAAAAGACGGTGCCTTAACCCAAACTTTAAGGCTTTTCCAGATTACGGAGGGCGCGGGATAACTGTTTGCGAGAGGTGGTCTAGTTCTTTTCAGAACTTTTTGGATGACATGGGACCGCGCCCAGAGGGGTACTCCATCGAACGCCGAGACAATGACGCTGGATATTCTCCAGATAATTGCTTTTGGGCTCCTTGGAAAGAGCAAATGAGAAACCAACGAAGGACTCGGTTTGTCAATATTGAGGGGGTTAGATACAAGGCTGTCGAACTTTCCGACAGAAGCGGCATTAAGACTGACGCTATCGTCCAGCGTGCAGAAGCTGGCTTGACGCTCGATGAGGTTTTGTCCCCTGCTAGGCGCAAAGGAGGCGGGTTCCGAAAGGCTATTTCCGTCAGAGTCGCCAAACAGCGCGCGGCAACCCACTGCAAGAACGGCCATGAGCGGAACGAAAAAAATATCAAAGTTACCCCGGAAGGATGGAGTTCCTGCCGAGTTTGCCATAGAGAGCGAGAGGCTGAAAGGCGAGCCAAGAGATGACGTGTCGCGAGCCATTATACAGGCTTCCTAATCACAATGGTTTGCAAACCGGGATTCGCTCGTTTGGTTTTGCGCTTTTCCCAATAAAACAGGATCATACTCTTGATGACGACGGCGACCAACAGGGCGGCAAATTCCATCATCTGTCCCCATAGGTCGAAAGCAGAGCAGCCACGCCCGACGTACCGGCAATTGATCCAGGACGAGCGCCTTGTGCGGCTAGAAGCGCTTTGGCAATTTGAAACTCTTTCTGCCGCTGGGTAAGATCGTCTAGGCGCGTAATTGCGCTGGCTGGATCTATATCCAAAGCAATTGGGGCTATTTGATCCGCCCTTTCTTCCGCGCCTCTCCGTAGGCCAAGAGCAACCCGATCTTTCAGCGTTATCCCGGCCAACCGTGCAGCAGTACCGGGCAGAGATGCTCCATGTGTCGCCACAGCGGCCCCAGCGTGCAGGCCAGCCTCAACAAGTGGGTTCGCTCCAAACGCCTCATCGGCCAATCCACGTTCGGCAGTCATGCTGTTTCCAGTAAGACGATTTGACGATGCGGCTAGCTGGGTTTCCAAATCCCTGCGAGCGAGCAAATTGCCGACCCCTTCGCTTTGCGGATAAAGCGTGGAGAGTCGTTGCTCCATGGCTGGAGTTCCCAAGACGCTTTCGAATGGGTTAGTACTATACCTGAGTTTCCCGGCATTTTCCGCAATTTGAGATTGGAACCCAAGCTGCATCTGACCTTGGCGTTCAGGAGTCAAGCCAGCAACGTCAACGGCTAACTGATCCGGCGATGCGTTGACAGCCTGTTGTCCTGCCTCAAGGAACTGACGCTCCTGAATTGGACCAGCATAAGCCTGACGTGCTGTCTTGTATGCGGGATTTGCGTTGTCAATTATTCCAAGGAAATCCTGCAATGTATTGTTTATAAGGCGTCCTTCATTATCGACAGACCCCATATTGGCAGTTTTGTTAGCCTGCACGACATCATCAAGACCAACCTTAGTGGTGTGAAGGGTTTCCCAGGAAGGGACGCGCTGCAATACAGTGTTGCCTTGAGCGTCAAGATCAAAACCAAGAGAAGTGGGATCTCGTCCCTCCTCCTGTGCAAGCTTATTAGCATTCCCAAGCGCTTTCTGCATAGATGGGCGCTGAAGAAGAGGCGCAACCTGATCATATATGGCACCCGCACCCGGTGCAGCAAATGCTTCATCATACAAAGGGCCAGCGCGTTGCTTAGCAGCCTTAATCAGATCCTCGCTACGCTGTGGGATATTTTCGATAGGCCCAAGATCGGTGCTGAGAGCCTTAACCATGCGATCATACTGACCACGCCCACGCGGAATGAGTGTGTCGCGCGCCATTCCTGCGGCAGTAGGAGAGCGCCGAATTGCTGCGCCAGTAAGGCTGTTGACCTCTGGAGACACATCAGCCAATCCAGCAGGCACATTTAGATCACGGGCGCGGCTAAGAGCGTCCACAACGAAATCTCGACCCGTCTTGTCAACAGCCCCCATAAGCATCTGCTCGCCGGGATTTAACCGAGAAACACCGCTAGGATTTCTCATTCCAGAAATGTATTGACCCGCTGCCTTGCCACCTAAGGTGCCAGCACCCGCGAGCAATGCGCCGCCTACTGCCCCATATAGGGGATCTTCAGCGTTCCCCGCACCTTGTGCCGCCCCGTAAGCAACATCGGCCGTCAATGGGTTTGCAAGCAAAGAGGCAATTGTAGGGCTAGCAACCGAACCAGCGGCTTTAGCTAGACCGGCGCCACCCAGCAGCAACCCGCCAACATCACCAACCGCCGATCCAGCGAAGTACGGGAGGCCATTAGAACGAGCCATCCGCATAGCTACGTCCGTACCGCCTTCACTTCCGCCTGTAGCCTTAGCAATGTTGCCGAGTTGGCCGAAAGTAGCTGCGTTGCCTACGCCGGCCGCAAACGATCCAACACCTCCAGGCAGCGCATTAGCCAATCCCGACGTGAGCCCAGCTTCCCTGTGACCTGTGGGCGTAGGAGTGAACTGTACCCCGAGATTTTGACCGCGCCCAGCCAGCGCCTTGTCTAGCTCAGGACCAAACGGAGTACGTCCATATTTTGCTGCAATAGCGTTGATCTGATCCTTCGACGCGCCATCAACAAAAGCCTTTTGAGCTTCATCAGCTAAAGCTTGGTCGCGCTCAGTGTAGAATGTGCTATCACCGCCCCCAGACGGAGAAAGCCCAGGCTGATTAGACGCGGCACCGCCTCCCCCGCCACTATCGGGAGGTGTGAACTTTCCAGAGCCACCCATCAGCGGATTGTTGTTAGGCGGCTCCTTGTCGATTTTGCCAGTGCCATTCGGGCCAAGGGCATTGAACACAGCCTGTGCATGGGGATCGAGAAGCGTAATGCCATCGATAGAACGACCCATTCCTGCCTTGTATTGCTCCCCCATCGCATTGATGCGCGACCCAAGCAGATCAACCATCTGGCCAATGACGGCACGTGTTTGAGCGGGGCTCTGCGAAGAGTTGAGAGACTGTTTCCACTCTTCGATACCGGCTTGCGTCCCCCCACTGCCACGAAATGCTTTTTCAAGCTCATCCACAGCAGCATGAGCAGCCGTGTTGAACTTGTCCACGGCCGGATCGCCAAATGTTTTGTTAACCTTGTTGCCTAGATAATTCCAAGGCGTAAGGTTGCCATTGTTCAGCCCCTTGCTGGTTTCATAAAGTGTACCGAGATGGCCTAGAGCCGTGTTAAAAGCGGTGATGTTTCGCGCAGAAACACCCGACGTAAAATCCTTGCGAGTGGCAGCGCGAGCGTTGTAGTTGATGGCGTCAAAGTTAGGATCTGCCTTGGCGACCTTGGCAAGCATGTTCTGCCAGTAAGTCGAACGCAACGCCGCTCCAGCGGGGAAAGCCATACGGCCATCCACTAGAGCCTTAACGGTAGCCTCTTCCGACTGTCCGCCTGTTGCAGAATCAGTGCTAGTATCAGCAGGCCCGCCAGGGATGATCTCTTGCTTGGTATGCGAGCCATCAGCCCAGCGGTAGCCGGTAGGGAGTGACCCAGCCGTCTGCTGTTCAGCATCCATAGCCAACCGTCGCTGCGAAATCGCGACCTGTGCGGCGCTTAGCCCTAGTTGCTGATCTTCACGATTGGCCGTCCGATCTTTGTAGGGATCGTTGAACATCGCAGATGATGGTTTGGAGAATTTCTCCCAAGGACCGGGCATTAGCGCACAGCCTCCCAATTAGCCTGATTGCCGGGATCGCCGCCTTTGAAGCGATATCCGTCCATGACAGCCCCGGGCTGCGGCCCCGATTGAGTCTGTGGCGCGCCACTTGAAGGCAACATAGAACGCGGCCCCGCAAATACCCCCGTAGGAAGGGTTACGTTTACGATCGGGTCGTAGGATGCCTGCGCTCTGAGTGAGTTCTGACGTTGCCATTCTGGCGTGCCCGGTTGAACACCACTCGCAAGAAGATACTGCTGAAATTCGTTGGGTTGCGTAGGCTTGGGATTGGCCCGCTCATAGGCCATCTTCCCCACAGATTGCAGGGCAGGGTCCGTGCTGGCTAGGGCAGCGGCGATGCTGGATGTCTGCGGACCCGATTCAGGCGACGGAGCAAGCAGGGCAGCGATGCTATTCTGACGATCACCAGCCTGTGCCAAAGCCTCCTTGTTAAGAGACTTTTCGTCCAGTGCGCCGGTTACGTTGTCGGCCACACGGCCCAACCCCTGAAAGATGTTGGATACCGGGGAATAGTCGCCCTGCTGCTTGGACAGAGCAAGTTTTTGCTGCATCGCCAGTTGTTCAGGCGTCAAACGTGCGCCACCCTGCCCCCATGTGAAAGGCTGAGCAGGAACGCCAAACGTTGTGCCGAACTCCATCATTTCAGGCATACGCTGCGGTTCAGAGAAGATCATGTTCTGCGCCATCAGCCGTACTTAATCCCCGCCGTAGCTGCCGAGCCCGCTAACCCAAACAACCCGCCTAGCATCGCATTGGAGCTAGCCACCTTCTGGTTGTAATTGTTGTTCACCAAGCCTGTGTAATCCACACCGCCCACCTGAGCTTGCGGAGTTGCCGAGAAACCACTGTTCGGATTGGCGATCTGCGAACCCGAGAGAAGGGCTGAAATCTCATTGAGCGGTTGATTGCGACCCGTAACCGCTTCTTGAAAATTCTGCTGACGACCCTGCAAAGCCTGATTAAACCCGAGATTCTGAGCGGACAGACTCGTATTAGCATTGCCCTGCCACGTGCCTTGAGCCTCACCGAACGCCTGCTGTCTGCCGGTCAAGGCAAGCTGGTTAAGCTGGTCCGTGTTGGTCCGACCAAGGCGTTCCATTTCACTATTCCAAGCCTGCGTGCCGGGACGGATACCCTTGTTTGTAAGCTGGGTTTCAAGAGCAGCCTGGGCCTCCCGCTGCTGGGGGAGGATGCGCTGCGATCCCAGATCATAAGCCCAATTCTGAGCATCCCCATTATCGAATGAAAACGGAGTGGGAGCCGTAGCCGTGGGAGCGTTGAACGTGCTGCCGTTATCGAACTTGAAGCCGCTGTTCAGATAACCTTTGAGGCTGTCCGACTGCTGAGCGGCGATGTCAGCGATGTTCGTCTGCGCTGCCGTCGTCTTGTCGAAGATGGCTTGCTGTTCGGGGCTATATTGCGTGGTCTGGGTGTACTGAGGGAGCGTTACCGTCTTCCCGCTGGAATCAGTGTAGCTCTGGGTCCCGGTCGGGTTGTACGTGGTCGATCCCCACGGGCCAACCTGATTGGTCATGTTGAGCAAATTTTGCGTGATGGCAGTATTAGTATTCAACCCACTCTGGGCTTGGGCTGTCTGCATCGGGTCTGGCGGCTTTGGTGTCGATACCACTTCGATACGCTTCCACATTCAGAGGAAGCGCAGAGTCAATCCAGCCGCGCCATTTATCGTTGCACCCTACACCACCTAAACTCCGACTTCAACACCCCTACGATTATGCCGTTCCGGCCATATCCGAAGTGATTCCTGAGGCATCCCTCACGTTTTCCGCCTAGCCTCTCCGCCAGCTTAGCCACGGTTTCGCTCTCGGTGATGGAGGTCATGCGCTGGCATTCTAGGCTGCCGAATACATAATCGCCCACGGCTCGCATAAACTCAGGCGTCCACCCCTTACCCGCTGCCGTGAAATGAATGTCCGCGCCCTCGAAATGATTGAACAGGACGCCTGCAATGATCTTGCCGTCTCGCTCGATACCAAGGCTGACGTATGGCGGGCACAATCCGAACCCGAGGCTTTCACTGACGAACCGCGCAACCCTCTCGTCAGAGACGATCACGATATGACAGCGGCCTGAGTGGTCGTCATCTCTTGACGGATTATCTCTGCGTCCAACGGAGCAATATCACCACTCGTTACCTGACACGACAGGGACAGAGCGTAGCCAGATCCACCTAAAGATTGCCATTTCTGAGAGAGAAATTCGGGGAGCGTCGATCCCCATACGGAAGATCCCCACACGGCGGTGCCCCACAGGTTGCCGGATGCCCCCGAGCTAGCATCAGGGACCGGCCCCATGTTGGTATTAAAATCGACGTGGAGGCTGGTGATCTCGTTTACCGGCCCCAGCGCCCTCAACACAGTGCGGCCCATCTTGCCAACCTTTAGAGAGGACGGCGTTCCCATGTCTTCAAACAACGGCATGACGACACCGGTATAAGGCGTCTCATCGTCCAAGCCGGACACGTTAGCGCGATATATGAAACCACCTGGAGAGCCGAAATACATCTCGCCCTCAAACACCTCCATGCATGCCATGCGCCAGTTAGTGAAGCGGCACCACGCGCCCGTCTCAACGTTGGACACGAAAGCTACCGGTGCAGACGATCCGATAAGATCAGGCGGAGAGACGAACGCCATCTTGAGTTCAGGCCAAAGCTCTACATTCCAGCCTTCTGCACCACGGAGCTTGATGGCATCCGACCAAGCATCCGAAATGTTGTAGGAGATGGTGGCTACGTTGAGAGAGGTGATGTCTAGAGACACAGCTTTGGACAGGGGAACAAGACCTACGCTCGTTGCAATGGCAAGATCACCACCGCCACGAAGGAAAGCGTTTTTACCCAACGGCGTTCCAATTCGGTAGACGCCCACCTTCTGCCAATCGCTTGCCGAGTTAGGGTCTGCACCCTGCCAAACAGCCACCTCCCCTTCGGACGAGCAATAGATGTTCTGCTCCGACAAACCCCCAGCCGCGCCGCTATCGAGGCTCCACGATTGCCCGAACAACAGCGTCCCACCCTTGCCGAAAATGCCAGCGAGAGGGAAAATGGTAGCCGCGCCCGCGATCGTATCGACCGGCAGATACCATGCGTTCATGCTGTCTTTCTGAGCAAACCACAGACGGTTTTTGTAGATCCACACGAACGACATATCAGCGGTAGTCAGCCCACCTGTGAAAGTGACGGCGAGCGGCGTGAAGGCGGTTCCGTCGTAATTGAAGCCTGTGTCCTTGCCATTCACTCCGATCAGGTAAACATCTCCTGTCGTAGCGAACTGAACGACGCTCCAATCCCCACCTGTCTTACCAGCTAGGGCTGCTACAGGTGCAGCCGTAATATCGTAGATCGTGGTTTCCGTGGCCGCGAACAACGAGCGGTTCTGTCCGTCCTTGAATGAGAAGAGGGCTGTGGGGTCAGAGGGAAGGGTGGCGTAACGCTCCTTGCCCCGCCGCAGGATCACGCTGGATGACTTGGGGAAGAAGTTATCGAGGATCGCAGCGCCCTGCTTAACGCCTAGTTCTGACGGGTTGGCTAGAGCCCTGTTTGCCACCCATCCCGCAATCGGAGCCGTCCAAGCCTTTTGCTGAGACTTAAGCGGCTTTGGCGATGTTTGACGACGTGCGTAGACCATAGGTCCACCTTACACGATTTCGCCGGGCGTCACAGCAATCGTGTAATTCGCATTGTTGTTCATCATCAGAGCTAGGTGCGTCTCATCCCCTACGCTGACGAATTGCTCTTTGCCGTTAGCCAGATCCAAGGGCATCCCGGTTTCCGAGTCCACCGTAACCGAATCAGCGCCAAGGCTGAAAAAGCATGTGGCTGGGCTGGGATACGTCATGGACAAGAGGCGGATGACCCTCTTCTCCCCTGGCAAGCCTTCAAGCTTGATTGTCTTGGGGGTTTGCGTGGATACCGTCACACGACAGCTAGGCCCGGTCGGATGAAACGGCATTACCAAGCAGTCCCCGTATAAGGTACGGACGTATTCCAACGCCGCGAGCCGTTGAACCGGATGATGGAGGAGCCTTTGTCCTTACCTGCATACTCATCCAGCGCCTTGATAAACGCTTCCTGATCTCCGGTAGCATCCAGCTTCTTATTCTCTCTCCAGCGCCATACCAACCCAAGCGTGAGCAGGCGTGCAGGCAGGAGAAATATGTCGGTGTCCGCTGTGAAAGCAGGCTTCAACACACCATCCGCACCGTAAGCGTAGTTCGATGATATGTAGGGAAACTGCGTCTCACCACTAGGCGCAGGCTGAAACTGGAGTTGACCCCCGTAGATAATCCAGCCACCCGGCCATTGCCCCCACCCGCTGTCCCGATTGTAGATGAACTGGTTTAAGTCGGTAACATGCTGGAAGCCCCAAGCCCAATTCGCTGCCGATTGCAGATCGCTGCTAAGGGTCTGGCGGTCATAGTCTTCTGGGAGTTCAGCGGTCGTGCTGGAGCCGTCACCCGTTAGAGAGGCTATGCGGGTTAGAGCCTGCCAATCCTGATATTTGCAGATGTCCTGAGCAACCTCGTTAACAAGGTCGGTCATTTCCATCTCAAACACGGATGACTGAGGCGCACCGAAGAATGTCGAGGGCTTCTGTCCCAGCAAGCGTATCGCAGCCGACTGAAGCGCCCCCAAGATAGGAACGCTCCCCGCCGTTGGCCCCGAGGGGGTTACTGCGATAGCGATGGTCACGCAGCTTTAGCCTGCTCATACATGGAGACGAGGTTAGCGCGTGAGGTACGATGGTGAGGCTTGGCACCCGCTAGCCGCTCAATTTCCTCACGGAGCTTGTCGTCGCTCATGTCCTCATAGCCATCTGGCAGGATCGGAGGATTGATGGGAATCGAGGTGGAAAGGGAAACTTCCTCGCCCATTCCAGCCATCTGATTTGCCGTAAGCTCAGCAATCTTGCGCTTGAGTTCGTTGATCTCGCTCTGCTGCGTCCGTCCGTCAGCTCGATCCTCAAGATACTTCTGCGCCATCGGCTTGATCGTGTTGCCGTGAACCCCGAGCTTTTTGATGCCCGGTCCCTCGATATGAGCAAGGGCTTCGATCGAATAGATGTTGAGTGCGCGACAGAGCGAAAGCTGAGCCTGCGACATTCCGTAAACCAGCAATTCCTCAAGCGGGGTGCCTTCAGCTTCCTGCTCGGAGCCCGCGAGAAATGCCTGGTACTGCGACTTGAAACGTTCAGCCCATGTCATCTGAACGCCGCCGCGATTGTCCAACTCGCAAGGCTCCTCAACAAGAAAAACCGGCTTGTATTGCGTGTTGGCTGCGAAGCGGAGTTCCACCACTTCCTTCAAATCGAATATGGGCTTTTTCTGGATCTCGCTCTGAGGCGCATTAAGCAAGCTTTCATACCGGAAATACGGAGTGACAGTCTTGTTCTTCGTCTCGCCGGGAATAGCATAACCAGCCCGATCAAGATCCTCGCGGGAGAAAGCGTCCAAGCCCATAAATCGTCCTTAATGCGAGAGGGGATGAGCCGTGACCCATCCCCAACCCTGTTTACGAGATAACTGCGCTACGAGCCCAGAAGAACCCGCCGATCGGTACACCAGAAGGTGCAATCGTGGAGTTCGGAGCATAGTAACCGCCAGCACCAGCCGCAGCCGTGAAGGCTGGTTCAGTGATCGTCACCTGCGTACCCGGTGCAGCCGCAGCAGCAATTGCCGCCGATGCCTGACAGAGAACGTAGATATGACCATCCGACCCGGTTACGTTGGAACCGAGACGTGGCGAAATGAGCGACATAGCACCTGGAATGTCGAACCAGACCTGACCGGCTGGAATGACAGTTTCGATGCCCGGCCCGAGCGAAGGAGTTGTACGGAAAGCCATTGTGTTATTCCTTTCCTATCAGGCCGTGATGAGGCGGGCGCTGTAACGCGGGTTGGACATGACCAACTCACCGTTCCACACCAGACCCTGCGCCACTGCGTCCTGATTGATTGGCTGTGCGCCATCACCCGGAAACAGCGGAACCATGTTGCGGCTCGGATGATAGTACAGATCCAGACCGTCCAGATCGAGGAAGTAGATCGTGTTGGCGGGCATGACGTTACCGACACCCGTTGCACAAACCATTTCCACGCGACCGGCAGGCGTGACGATCTCAAGGGTATCGAACCCGAGAGAAGCCGCACCGCCCTGCTTGGTGATGCGCTGATGAGCGACCATCGAAGCGGAAACCGCCTGATAGGAAGCCAAGTCAGCAACAGCCAAGCCCGGGTGACGCCGGCCCTTCGACCGAAGCGCCGCAATGCGTTCGATGATCGGACGCGCCGTGGTGCTGTCCCATACCGTGCCCAGATCAGCGAAGTCGCCACCTGGAACGCTGTACGTGGTCGTGCGCCAGATCGGGTTCGTTGCACGGTCGATACCGCCATACGTACCCGTCGTGGCAGCGATTGGGAGAGCCCCGCCGAAGCCAATCATCTGACGACCTGCATCTGCCGTACCGTTGCCGTGAAGTGCCACTTCCCACAGATCCTGCATCGAGGATTCAGCGGTCTGCATATACTCGTCCATCAGGTTATAGATGCGAGTACGGCCCTCGTTCGCCAGAAGCTCCGTTCCCGTCAGCGAGAAGCCAACAAACAGATTCTTCGGGGTAAACACGGCGTCGTTCAGGATTTCCTTGGGCTGGATGTCCAGGTAATCGTAGCCAGTGAACCACTGTCCACCCAGCTTGTCGATCTGGAGCGTGACGCGGATTTCCGGGCCGGTGTACGTCTTGTACTTCCCGCGCTCACGGAGCAGGGCGGAAACGGGGTTGGAGTTGAAAACCAGATCCTGAATTTCGCGAGTGCGGTAAGCCATCGCGGTCGTCAGTACCTGGCGGTAATTGCGGTCTGTTACGACTGCGGGCATCGCCTTTTATCCCTTAATGGGCGATTCCAAATTCGGCCATTGCCGCGTTTAGAGCATCGCCGCGTGACAGTTTACCCCTGCGCTTGTTGGTCGTATCGACCCCAGATGCAGGAGCGCCTCTTACGGATTTGTCACCGCCGAAGTCTTTTGCCAGCGCGGTCGTCTCGCCTTCGTCCTCTTCGGTAGCAGGAGCGCTTTTCTTGGCCGGACTAATGCGAACCGCCATGTCATACGCTGCCGCTAGTCGATCATGTGGACTAAGGCTCTTTGGCACCATATCAGAATTTAGAAATGCTGCAATAGTGTCTTGCAATTCGTGATAACGCGGATTCTCACGTGCAAACGGTGCAATGATCTTGTCTTCCACGTCTCTGTGGACAAGCTGCGCCTTCATCTCCTGAACCTGCTGCTCAAGGGTCTGTACGCGCTGATCGCTCTGAGGCTGAGGCTGTTGCTGCGGGCGAGCAAGCGAGGTGTATTCGTTCGGGTTCTGCGCGATATGCTCGGCAAGCTGCTCAGGGCGTACTCCGTAGGCCTGCAAGATGCTACCGATTGCCTGAACCGGGTTCATCTGCATATTCGACAGGAGCGTCTTAAACCCCTCTGACGGATTGGCGCGGAATGTCTGCTCGATACCGATGTAGCTCTTGAGCGCCTGATCGATCGTGGTGCCGGATTGCTTAGCCATTTCCGCATAGGGACGGATGGACTCATATTCCTTCACGCTCTCACGTGCGGTAGCGGCTTCCGTCTCAGCTTCGGAGATAACCCGCTGCATGTCGGCGCGAACTTCGTGAGGCGTGTTAGCCCACAATTCCTTGGCACGCGGCATGAACTTGACAGGCGCTTCAATGGGAGAGCGCTTGGGCTTATCCGTCTCGGCCTTTAACTCGGGGGCTGGCTTTTCCTCTGGCTTCGTTTCCGCCTTGGCCGGTTCAGCCTCAACCTTATCGGGAGACTTCTCCGCCTTGGGTTCATCAGCCTTTACATCCTCTTTCGGGGCAACGTCTTCAGCAGCGCGCTTGATCGCGTCAAGTCGGCTTTCCTTAACCTCTGGTTCCTTCGCGGGTTGGCCCTCTGTGGTAGGCCGTCCTTCATCCAGTTGCGTGGACTCGTCGTAAGGCTGCGGCTCGGAAAGCTGCGTGCTGAGTTCGGTCATGTTAGATCCCCATCCCATCAAGGGTGCGCTTGACTGCTTGCATACGTTCTTCCCTGCTTGATTGCTTGCGTTCGAACGGCGCAGCTACCTTTTCACCGATACACTCGTACCGCTCTCCCTGTGGGTTGCCGCTGGGGAGGTAGGAGGCGTACAGGCCAGACTTGCTGTCGTACATCTTGCCGTTAGCGTGGCTCAACACCGGATCTATGTAATCCGAGATAACCATTGCCGAGGTGATGTGGCGCGCGTCGAAATCCTGCTTTTCAGCCCATGCATCATCCGCCATTTCTGGAGGGATCGACCACAGGGCAAGCCATTCGTCGCGCGCCATCGCCATTACTTGTTTACCGCCTTGGTCTGACCGCCGCCGTCCTTGGTCGGGATAGGCGTGTCGTCACGGTCCAGATCCTCGTTGAACCCGCTGTCTTCGCTGGTATAGGCCGAACGCGACTTGGAAGGATCGTTGGCCTCCAGGGACAGCTTCACAGGATCGACGTCCGAACCACCATCGCGAGCGGCAAGGATCTCATTCGTCCGTGCGCTCTCATTGTTGGGCTCAGCATCCTTTTCTTGAAGCTTCTGGATGGCGTCCGACGTGCTGGTCTGTTTGTGCTTGGTCATGTCTACTCTCCTTACAGGAATTGGTTAAACGCTTCAATGCAAGGCTAGTGCCGAATACCACCACGCTCCATCCTCACGTCAGATCCACGCTGGTAAACATCGCCGGATAGCCCTGCGCAGGTGTGACGAGCCGCGCACGGTTATCAAGTAGCGGATTGTCTACCGATGGTGTGTACCCGTCTGACGTAAGCGGAGTGACGGCGCCGCCTGGGAACCCGTACTGATAGCGCAGGGTTGGCTTGGTCGAGGGGGCGGCGGTCGTGAACGTGTGGACCGTCGTATTCCCCGTCCCGACAACGGCGCTGTCTGCGGTGATGGCATTCGCGAACCCGTTGACGCTGTAGGTAAAACCGGTGATGTCGCCCGCCTTCCGCGTGGTCAGACCCGTTCCGCCGTTCTGCGCCCACGTGACCGTCAGCGTCTTCGCCGTGTTGTCCCAGACGGAGCTTACCGCCTTCGGACCTGCCGCAGAGAAGCCGCCAGTGGCTAGGAATACGATGTCCTGCGCCAGCATACCACCAAGGAAACCCGAGCCCGTCACGCTAGACGTTTCGTGGATGGTATCCACCAGCGTCATGAAGGTGAGATTGCCGCCCATCAGCACCCGAGGATCGACGAGCGACTTTGCGTCTGCCCAATCGCGCTGTGCCGTGCGGATGTTCTGCCATGCAACCGCACCAGCCGTGTTGTCGCCAGACGAGTTGAGCGGCCCAATGATGAGTTTCCAGTTCGGGCTGGATGCATCAAACGCTGCCTTCGTGTTGGCATAGAACCCGTCAAGGAACGTCTGATAAGTGGCGTACAACGTGCCGAGATCGCCTTGGCCTTGCTGCCAAACGAGGTAGCCCGGCTTTTGCCGCTGCCATGTGTCAACGAAGTCAGCCCACACCGATGAGCCCGGCGACCATACACTTGTCGGGCTACCGGAAACAGCCGAGACGCTGATTCCCACTGGACAGTTAAGCGCGGTTGCCAAGGCATCAGCCATGTAAACCTCACCCGGCCCGCCCGTGGCAGACTTGTTCCACCCACGCCGCTGAAGGCTCTGTACGCTTCCGCCAAGGCTCCGCGAACGTGAGAAGAAAGAGAGAAACGCTGCGTTGGGGCCAGATGCTGTGCGAGTGCTGGGCGTATCACCAGGAACGCGCATCTGTTCCGAGATGGACTGTCCTACAAGATCGATAAATTCACCAATCAAAACGAAATTATCGATTGGGAATGGCGTACCGGCCAACCCTTTACGACCCGTAATGCGCAAGTTAGCAAGCGCAGCACCGGGGGCACCCGTGATCGTGCCAGACCACAAGCCCCCAGAGGAAGCCGCGATTTTCGTGTAATCTTTGTAGACTGTGGTTTCTGTCGTATCTGTGATGCGGATATAAACATCATCGTCCACACCGGTCATAGTGCCACGCAACGTCAGGTCGGAGCTAACACCTGTACGCTGGATCAGTTGGCCACGCCCTTCAAGCTGCACGCGGGGTTGGTCGGCAATGACGGTCGTTGGAATGATGCCGCCAGCAGCAGCCGTCCACGTGCCGTTGATCGTGTAGCTGCCATTTCCGACGAGATCGGGGACTGCGGTTCCGGTTGCGCCCTGAAAGGCCACCAGACGATCGCCATTCGAGGCGTCAAACGCGATATACTGACGTGGATCAACGCCAGCGTGAATGGCCTCCATCTGAAGCGCCGTCAGAGTCTTGCCGCCCGCGAAAAAGAACCTTTGATAGGTCGTGCTGTCGCTGTTCGGATAGGTGGCCGTCGTGACGCGGTTCAGCTTGTTGAGGAACAACTGCTTGGCAGCAACCGCGCCGAAGGTGGACCCGATATAGTCGTGGAGCAGCGCCGTGCGGCCGGGGGTGACAGCCCAAAACTGAATGACATTGTTGATTTTCTGAACCACAACCAATGTCTTTACATTGCGAGGCTCGTTGCTGGGGCCTTGGATATACGGAACATTGGTGCCGCCAAAATACGTGTTAGCTCTCCGGTTCGTCGCCGTCGAGGTGGGAAGCCACACATTGGCGTCATCTCGCCCCGACAGGACAAGCGAATTAGTAGTGGCGTCGGCAACACCCACTCCCGTAGAACTCGTCTTTGGGAACATTATGTGCAGATTGCCAGCACTGCTAGTAATGGTGTCTGACGCCGTTCCCAGCGAAAGAATGGGACGGTCGATCGTTAGGCCGGCTGTCGGCATAAATAACGCCAAACCCATCACCCAATCGCCAGCGGGCAATGCTAGCGTGCCAAGATCGATGTTGCCCGGTGAGGAAGCGGCACTCGTTAGGGCGAAATCGTTTATGGCAGCCGTTGGGAGGATGTTGGGAACGACCGGCGCCACCCCGCCTATGGCTGCCATAATCTCGCGAGCAACGCGGGGGACAATCCCAGCCTCTACCAGCTTGCCACGACTGACACTACCCGCCGTGATGCCCGCAACGATCAGCTTGGCGGCAATCCCTGGCACGCCAAGCTCCACCAACCGACGCCGGTTGCCAACGCCAGAGTTAATCTGCGCGCTAAGCTCAACCGCTAGCCGGGGAACAACCCCCATCTCAACGAAGCGTTTTGCTACAGCGGCCATATCAGTTCCTACGATGCGATTTGCGTGGCGAACTCACGGGCTACACGCGGGATCATGCCAGACTCAACCAGTTTTGTGCGGTTAACGGTGTGTGAAACCACAGCCGCCGCCATTATGCCCGCCTGCCCTTCCATAGATCCTAACTCCACCAACCGCCGCTTGTTGCCGGTGCTGGCAGTGATCTGGCCGGCAATCTCAACCGCAAGGCGCGGGGGTACGCCCATCTCAACCAGTCGCTTTGCGTTGCCTGTTGCCATTACTGAAGCGCCACTATGCTAACCCACGTCGCACCAACGCTAGCGGGAACGGAAAGGATGGTCAGACCAAGGAGGGCAACAGCGGATTGCTGAGTACGAGTCACCCGGATCTTGCATTGCGTAGCGGTAGGAGGGCCATCCGTCTGAGCATTGATGACATCGGTAACGCCTGCGCCACCTTCAGCCACGACGAAAATCTTAGGGATATTGCCCGTCGCAAAAGGAGTTGGATATACCCACGTATAGGTTCCGTCAGCAGCCGTCTGTACCCGGACCTTCTGTGCCGAGAACGAGATGCCACGCCAGACATTCCCGTCCGAATACATCAGGCCAGCGCCAACGCCCGGAGCATCACTCACTTGCACGAACTGCTGCTTATAGTCAGCCGCAGGCGGTATCGTCGCCATCGTGTAGAGCGGCTGATTGATGGGCGGCGGTGCGTAGGAGACACTATCTACCATTAGAACGTCTCGATGTACGAGAGGGTCTGTGCTGCGGTAGGCGAGGTGGCGTAGATAGCTGCCGCCGTGCCGATCGAGGTCGTAGCGCCAACTGTGCCGGCAACGAAGAAACCCGTCGTGGTGCCCGTCGTGATCGCAGAAGCCACAAGGTAGCAAGGCTGCGTGCCGGTGATGTTGGAAATCGTGACAGCCCTACGGCCAGCGCGGGCGGGAACGATCAGGGTTGCGGCTGCTGGGGAAATCGAAGTAGCGGCCTGCTGAGTGGCAATCGTGGGAGCGCCGACCTCACGTTGAAACGTAGGGGCAGACGATGTTCCGCCCGTAGTCCCGCTGGTTACGAAAGGGTTAGCTGTCGATCCAGCCGAAGCGCCACCAGCCTGTCCGCCTACAATCGTTACAGGTGCGCCACCGGGATATGCCATCACTCAGGTTCCTTAGACCGCAATTCGAAATCACGCTCCGACGTGGCCTCCGAGTGCTGCTGCCCCCTGTCTGCCCTGTCTTCGCTACGATCAGCCCGAACCGCGTCTCTATCGGACGAGACGGCTTGCTGCTGCTGATCTACCACACGCGCCTGCTCATTGCTAGCCGCCTGATACTCGCTCAACTGCTGCTTGCGTTCATCAAGCCCGATGGAGTTGAGGATCTTGGCTGTTTGGGCCGTCAGATAATCAATATCAGCCTGCTGCTTCTCCTGTGCCATCTGCGCCTTGGTGGTCGCGTCGGCTAGCTGAAGCTGGAGCTTGTCATTCTCCTGTTGAGCCTTGGTCTGCGCGTCTTGCTGCTTGCCCTGCAACTCGGCAATCTTGATCTGGCTAGTGGCTTGGTCGAGCTGAGCCTTGGCCTCAACACCTTTCATAGCCGCTTGGGCTTTGGCCATTTCAGCGTCCGCGAGGGTCTGCTGTGCCTTAGCTAGCTCCTCCGTACCCTGATCGCCCTGCTGTGCCTGCATCTTCTCGGCAATCTCGGGTGCGTTCTCGATAAGCTCGTCTAGATGGGACTGAATGACACGATTACCCCGCGTGAATGGCAGGAGGGCATGATTGACGACGGCGCCGAAGAATTTAACCCCTTGCTCACCCATCACAGCAAACTGCGGAAAGGCAGAAAACGCGCCTGTAACCGCCTGAAGCATCTCGGAGCTTGCCTGCTTCTCAGCCATCTCGTCCACCATCACGGTAGAATCCGTCTCGATATCCACGACCAAGGCGCGATCCCGCTTATCCTTGATAATGTCCATCACGTCTTCGATAACGACCGTGTTAGCTAGCCGCTGAAGGTCAGGTGCATACTTCTCGGCAATCTGCTGTTGCCCCTGTTGGAACATCTGCTGAGCCTGTGCCGGATCGACCTGTTGCCCCGACTGTTGAGCCTGTTGTGCAGCTTCCTTGGCCTTCTCGGTCAGAGCCTTAAGCTCCTCGCCGGCCGCTTTCTTGATCCCCGCCAGATCCTTTTCCACGTCCCGCTTAGAGGGAATGGTCATCTGGCTTATTTCAAGCAGAGTGTCTTTATCGAACTTGTCGCAGATAATCTCTACTGCGACCCGAGCCACGTCGCGAGCGAGACGAACGATCTCCTCCGTCTTATCCTTGACCCGTACAGACCCGTACTGCGTCTTGATCCGCTGGGCGCCTAGGGTTTCCTGTGCCTCAGTCTCACCACGCATGATGTCCGAAATGCCAGACAGACGATCGAAGTCGGAGAATAGCTGTGTCCGTGCTGTGATGAGCCCGGTGATGGTATTGGCGATAACGTCGATCGGGAGCCACTGAACGAACTCACCCCCGTTCTGCATGGCAGCGCCAGGAACGGGAATGAGCATCATGTCATCGGTGGATGCCATCGCAGTCTGGATAGCTTCGGAGATATCCCCACCGGCAGGGACAAGCCCCTGAACCCGACACCGATCAAGCAGAGTGTATATGCGCGACGTTAGGACGTTGATCTGGTCTAGGTGAGATGCATACCGAACATAATCTGGAATGGGGATAAGCGTGCGGCGGCGTGTCGTCCCGTAGGCAGGGCGCGGACAGGGGAAAAAGTCACGGAGACTCAGGTGGGGCTCAACCTCGTCGAGTATGACATCGATGCCCTCAGTTACCCAATATACTTTGTTGTCCGTCTTGCTCCACACTTCCCATACAGGAGCCTTGGCGCTGTCCGTTGGCTCGTCATCCTCACGGTCCTGTCTGGTGACGAAACCAGCGCGACGGATCACGGCAGGATCAAGCTTCTTGAACCGCTTGGCCATCTGCTTTTCGGTCATCCACGCACGGACAGCCTCCCAGCCCAACTCAGGCCAGTACCTTACTGGTTCGTGTAGAAAGTCCAGACGGTCAACGTGATCGACGCAAATCCGCTTCTCACCCCCTTCCGCTTCGTAAGTGACCCGCAGCACCCCGCGATTGTTGAGGGCTAGGTCATCACGCACCTCACGTAGATGCATGTCGATGCCGTTGCGTTCGAACTCGCTGTTAACAACTCTCTCGATAAGCTCAGCCACAACCTTGTCTGTAGCCGTAGCGTCGGAGAAACGTGGCTTGGCGATGACCTGTGGCGCCTTGGCGTAGATCGCGGGCTTCAGGATCTCCATCGACGCCCAGAACGTGTCGTAGTCCTGATCCGTGAACATGCCCGTTACGGACGATGACAGAGCCTCGCGTGCGGAGTAGATGTTGTCTACCCTGCGGCACATCTCGTTGTAGTCGCGAAACTCTTTCTCGGCGTGCGAGATGGCGTCCAGAATGACAGACGAGTCTTTGGGCTTGGCGGGGTCAATTAGGCCATCCGAGGCTTGATGCTGATCGCCTTCGTTCAACGCCTACGTCCCTGTGCAATCGGAGGCGGCACAATCGCACCACGCGGAACTACCCTAGCACGTTCCTTGGGGGCATTACCAGAGGACATTCGATCCATGAGCTGGCCACACAATCCAACCGCGTCAACCTGATCGTCGTGAACCCCGACCGGGAAGCTCATAAGCTCACTGATGAAGTCGCTAGCCCAAGGTGCATCGCGTGGGTAGTGAAGCCCCTGTTGTGCCATCCTGCCCCGAATAGCCTGTGCACGGATTGCCTTGTCCCCTCTGGTGGGGAACTGCTCACGCGCTACGAAACTCTCGCTCTCAATCATGCGCTTGACGAGGAACGGGCCTACGCCTGATTTGATCTGCCCTGTTTCCTCCGCCCAGCCAATAGGCTTCCATTTTCTCACCAAATTGCAGAAACTATCCACCCAAACGTCTGAACTGGCCTGAGCCCGCCAAAGGTCCAGAAGATACATGCGCCCATCGTTAGCCACACCCACCACTGAATGGACCGTGTAGTCTCCTCCATCAGCCGTAACCGCATAGTCCGATCCTCCATAGACCATCATCGTTTCCAGCGGGGGAATGTGCTGGGTTTCGACGGGAATTAGCCACTCACGCTTGAAATAGTCGCCTGTGTCCGGCGAAGGCTGTTGCTGATAGAGTGCGCTCCACGTGCGAGGCAGGCGTTCGAATGTGGCCCAATGATCCCTGCCGAACCACTCAGGCCAGATATACTCACCGGGCTTGCGGCCAAGCGGATCGTCTAGTCGTGTGGCCTTGGCCGGTACGCACAGGATTTCCCACGTCTCGCCATCGCGGCACTCGATCATCCCGCTCTCACCAGACCAGCCTTCAGGCAGGATGCTCCCTGCTAGATCCGCCTCGTTCCAGCGGGTCATTGTCAGCATCAAGGAGGCGCCGGGCTTCAGGCGGGTTAGAATGTCCTCCTGATACGCACTGATAGTGCTGGTCTGTGTCGCTGCGGAATCAGCCTCTTGTCTGCCCTTAACCGGATCATCAATGGCGACGAAGTCAGCACGATTGCCCGTGATACCCGACAAGATACCGCCGCCCATGAACTCCGAGCCGTTGGTAAGCGCCCATTCCTCCGCTGCTTTGCTATCGTCACTCAGGCCAGTGCCGAACAACTCCCGATAAGCTGGTTGCTTGACGATCGATCGCATCCGCCTGCCGAACTTGCGGGCGAGGTCCGTTGCATAGCTCGCTACAATCACCTTGAAGCCGGGAATGCGGCCCATAGCCTGCGTAGGAGCTACCACCGTCGCATATGTGGACTTGGCTGAGCCTGGGGGCAGAAACAGCATCGTCCGCCCTCTGTGGCGGTTGATGCAACGTTCTGTGGCCTCAAGGATCAATCGATGATGCTGGGCTAGTTCTGTCTCGACAGGCCGGAAGCTCTCAGTCTCATCATCCTCGACAACAGGAGCGCCGGGAACCTCTATGAAGCGGGCGTAGTCCACCATGCTACGCCTAGCCAACTCAGCCCTTGCAGCCTTTATGTGATCGGTGGTTAGGATCATTGGGGAGGAGATGGGAGAGGCATCCAGTGTGTCGGCTGAATGGTGAACTCGTTTAGAACCCACCATTCCTTGTTGGGCTTCATGCCGTTCCAGAAGTTGGCAACATACACCTGCCCGTTAGCCCAAACCAGCAACTCTTCGTCGTCCTTGGGTGTGGCAGTTTCGATCGGTTGCCATTCGCTCATCTCAAGACCCCTTGCTAACGAATTTGATAACATTATCAGCGAACTCCGCCATCCCAGCGCTCAGCTTCTCAGCCTTGTATCTAGCTTTGTCTGCCTGGATCGCCTCATACAGCTTGCCTCGCCAATATGGGTTTAGGTCAACCTGACCCTTGCTTGGTTTTGGATCAGTACCGTCGAGGTTTATCGCCAATCCATAATCGTCATTGGCCACCCAAATCGAAACGCCTGTCACGTGCCTGTACACGAAGCCGTCATTGGTCCAACCCTTATGATCAAACAGGTTTATCACCATGCGAACGATGGTGCCGTTGGGGTCGCGCTTCTGCGAGGGGATCTTGAGCCAACCGATGAGCGGGCCAAGCCATAACGGTAGGAAAGCTATCGCAAAGATGACAGGAAGCGCGAAAATCAAGGCAATCACCTAAACATCCTCTCAACAGCCCTAGCCATGTCTTTACCCCATTGCCAGAATGCGGTGCGGAGGAAGGTGCGGATCATTGACCTTTTCCAGCCGCCGAATAAAGTTTGCGAAGATGTTCGCGGAAGTCGTAAATGCCGTGTATCCAGGGCTTGCCGGGAACATGCTCAGGTAACTTGTCGCCCGGCGATGAGAAGTGGATGACCTCGCTGACCTTCGCCCAGTGTATAACGGCATCGACCACGGGAAAGTCTACGCCGAGCCAATCCGCCGCCTCAGACAGCCTGTTGCGGAGATACCAATGCCTCCGGGCATCGCGTGCAGTTTCGGGATCAAGCCATGCGGCCAATCGTTTGCGAACGCTCATCCTAACGCCTCCTCTGCTGTCTTGCGCATCACTTTGACACATGCAACCCTGCGCCTGAGGACGGTATGACTTGCCTGAGCAAAAGCCTGCTTGTCGGCAATTTCTCGCGACGCAAAGTGAATCCCCAGATAAGGGTGGCCATCCAGATCCCAGAGGTTGCGGTAAACGAACTGAGCATCAACCATCTAACGCACCTTCCGCAATCTTCCTTAGCTCTACAGCTAAGGGTTTGTCGTTGCCAGCTAGGCGAGTGAGGATAGCGTTAAGCCCTGCCTCTCGCTTCTCAGCCTTGGCTTTCCATGACGGGCCACGGCGCTTTGCCATGTACTGAGCCATGTAGGCGTTGCGGCCTCGGGTGTTTTTGGGCTCAGTCACAAGCCGTTTCTCCAAGAGCACGTCGCTCTGCCATCGAATCTTCACTGCCGCCGATCGTTGGATCATTACCAACCCGATAGCCGTTCTCGTAGGCATCATGCGCAGCAAACACCGTGTAGGGATTTCTGTTAGGCAGGCCGTCCAGCGCGTCATCGCAGCCATGGCCCCAGCAATCGTCAATCAGCTTCTGTGCGGCGGTACGGGTTGCCATCGTCTATCTCCTCGTCTGACCACCCTTGTAAACGTATTGCGTTAGGTGTCAACCGGAAATGTTAGACGGCGCTAATTTATTTGTTAGCCCTTCTTCACCCCAGCAGCGGCAATCTCTCGCAGCGCTTCCGTGGACACACCGGAGAGGTCTAGGACTGTGGTAGCGGGGAGCGGGTTGGCGGGATCAGAGCCTATGAGGGTTTTGTCACCGTATTTGCGAGAGGCGATTTTGGAGAGATACCAGCGGTCTGCGTCGAATTTCAGGCGCCCTAGAGCAGCATCCTCGGCTTGTCTGGCCTCTACTCGCATCTGTGCAGCGAGGTAGTCGTAACCTCGCGTGCGTGCGCGCGTGATACGTCCCGCCAGATCATCTCCAGCAGCTTCCCAACGCTCCATGCTGTCAGCACTAGGCATATTGGGCTCTAGCTCGATGTGTGAGATAGCTTCGCCCCTAGCCATACGCTGGAGCATCTCCTCTATCTGATCCTCTGACCAGCGTGAATCAGGCACGCGCGGCAACCTTATGCATCTGTCGCAGCTTTTGGCACGCCAGCACAGCTACCTCCTCCAGGTCAGCGAGAGCTTTCTGCCAGTCGGTCATGGTTTCCCCGCGTGCGTCCTTCAGCGAGTAGCTTGGCACAGCGAGGAAATGGCAGAGAGCGCCGTGGAGAGCGTCATGCTCAAGATCCATCGTGGCTACGTCTTCACCGTATCCTAGGTCGCGTGCTGTATCGAGCTTGCTCATGGTCTACAGGACGCCAGCTTGCCGCGCGATCACAAACACACCGATGAGGATCAGAATCACCGAACCGATACGAGTGAGCTTGGCGTCAGGGCTGAACTCCTGGAGAGCCCATATGCACAAGCCGACCACTACGAGGATCAGCAGCGAATTTAGCAAAAGGTTCATGGCTTCAATTTACTCCTGTTTAGCCTCTACCGCAAGGCTTGGCGCTGTGTTCAGCGCAGCCCTCATACACGCTTGTTTAACAACGCTATGAGCAGTGTCGATGCCACACATCCACCACTCATAAGACAAGCTTTCTGATACGTCGCTTGCGAAATCATCTAAATTAACCTCCGGGAAACGGATAAGCATCACATCGCCCTGAGACATTTCTCTAATTTCCCATCTCGCAGCCTCGCGTTTTGATGCATCAATCGCATCAGCTGCTTCATGGTCAAAATCCGGAAACTTGCTCACTTCCGTCTCTCCTCTACCGCAAGCCGCAACACCTCCTCAGCCTCCGGTCCTGTTGCCATAACAACGATCTCTCGGCCTTCTCCCATGTCGTGAGCGATTAAGCCGGGGTAGCTGTCTGACGTGGGGATCTGGCGGGTTATGAGGGTCATGCGGCTTTCTTTCGAGCGAAGGTGCGCACGTAGAGCGGCCCGAGTTTTACGGAGTGCCGGTATAACCCCTCACGCTCGCTGAACATCTGCCCGTTGGTCTTCCGCAACCATTTTACCATCAACCCAAGCGGCTCACGCTCAGCGGTGCCGTAGCGAACGACGATCGACAGGCTCATCGCCCAACCATCGCGGTAAAACCGGATCATATCCCTGTCTTTCCTTGTGAGAGGGCTTGGCGGGCATAAGCCACACGAGCCACAACTTCCGCACTAGCCGAGCGGCCAAGAGCCTCTATGCTGAAAGCCTCATATGTTCCCAGCCGCTTCAAAGCACTCTCCATCGTTTCTAGCTTCTCTCGCTGGCGTTGGCGGTGTAGGCGTGTGCGGTTGGTAGAGTTGGTCATATCGACAGCCCAACTTTTTTCCGAGGGTTTTCGGCACAAGCGGCCATTATGCAAGCCATGAAAATCAGCGCTCCAATCAAGGATCCCCATCCATTGGGAGCGTCATAGCGAGCTGACATGCGCGGCTCACCCACAGCACCGCTTACCCACAGACCATGCCGAGTTTGGTCCAAGCGATCAAAAGCGGCAGACAGGATGGGAAACGCTTGCTTTCCGGTCATCCCGGCAATCTCTCGGAAGCCCCCGCCCTTACCGGTATCTGGGATATGGTCGTACCACACCGCAGAGCAATTGTGCGTGTAGTTGAAACTCTTTTCCCCGATCCAAATGTCCGTGCTCATCTCTCATCTCCTATGTCACGAACACTACACGTTCCGAACCGCATTGCAAGCCTCATTCAACCGCCGCGCTGAGCTAAACATTCCCAGCATCGCGCTCCACACAGGTTTCAGGAGGTGCTTCTCGTTGCTGTGGGCGTAGTCGATACCCATGCGCTGAACCTCCACAAGCAGGGGTATGGCGATGTCGTTCGCCTTAGCCAGAGCAGCGGATGCATTGTCTCGTAACAGGCATATCCCACACCGATACCGTAGTTCATCACCTTGGGCACTGGGGAGTATGGCTATCATGCCAGTGCGGTAGCGTGTCCAGGCGGGTTCAACGGGCATGTTTGGCCTGTCCCTTTGCTCTGCGAATGTTTTGGGCGCGGATATAGCTCAACGTGCCCGGCGATGGGTTGACCGGCTGCACCTCGCTTGGCCGATGCGTAGGAAATTCTCCGAACCGTTGGCGATGCAAGTGAGAAGCCCACCCATCCTGTTTTCCCTTTAAACGGGCGTAGGAGAGGCATTCTCGGAAGAAGAGGATTTTATCCGCATCAGATGCTTTCGGCTTTGTAGGGCCGGTTCTAGCCCCATTCAGCAGGCCAAGACGCCCGGCACCCTCGACAACATCCGTCTCGCGCTTGCTTTCAAACCCACAAACGCAAATCTTTGCCGTCTTGAGCCTTCCGCATTTCGGACAAGGCGATGGAAGCCTAGCCGCCTGCGCTTCACCCTCCGACTTCTCGCCCTTGACCTTCGTGCAAAGCGATGGGCGATCGATGTCCACCGGCAAGCCCAACGTAAGCAGGCTGCCAGTTTGGTCGATCACAATGCAATCTTTCCACGGTGGGTTGTCCCTAAGCCCCCTGCCGATGCCCTGAACGAGCTTGATCGGGCTTTTCGTAGCGGCGCGCCACAAGATGCAGGCAACGCGCCGATCAACGCCCTTGATGAGTGCCGCAACCGACGAGATACCCATAATCTCACCTCGGTCTAGCTGCTCGAAAATCCGCTTCCGGTCTGCCGCTTCGGTCTTTCCATCGATGTAGCCCCACGGAATACCAGCCTCGTTGAACCGATCACATGTGTTCTGAGCCGTCGCGCAATTCACGTCGAATGCGAAGGTGGGCCGATTGTCCCCCAACTCCCTCCACGAAGCGATTGCGTCCGCAACGATCTTTTCGCCTCCCATCACATGGGCAACGGCGTCCTCATCCAGATCGCCCGCCTTGATCTTGGTCTTGCTCCAATCCGGCGACGTGGGCGCATAGGCTATCACAGGCATGACATAGCCCAGATCCACCAAACCTTGCATGGCGATGGGCTTGATCAGGTCATCCCAGGTATTTCCAAGCCCCTTGCTCCACGGCGTAGCGGACAGGCCGATAAACACCGCGTCAGGGTTATCCTCCATCAACTCGCCTATGACCTTGAAGGACATATGGGCTTCGTCCTGAATGAATATATCAAACTTGGGGCATGCTCTGCGGGAGAGAGTTTGTACGGATGCTACCTGACAGGGCTGGGCATAATCCGTCATAGGGTGGTTCGCCTGGATAACCCCGATGTCTCGAATGCCCTCGCTCCAGAATGCGCTTACCGTCTGGTCGATCAGGGAGATTGCGTCTGCCGCGAAAATCACGCGCTTGCCCTTTGCCAGGGCATTGCGAACGATCGTGGCGGCTATCATGGTCTTACCAGCGGCTACACTGAGCTGTAACATGGGTTTGCGGTGGCCAGAGCGAAGACTGTTACGCAAAAGGACCACTGCGTCCCGTTGATGCGGCCGTAGTTCCTTCATTGCCCTTCTCTCTCTGTGGTGGGCTTAGCGAGTTCGTAAGCATCGCGGAGTCCAGTGAGATATACCGCCGTCAGCGCCTCACGAAATCCATGCCCGCTGTTAGACATCGCGGAGAATATCGAGAGAGCCTGCCGCTCTATACAGTCTCGCTCATCCGGCGTCAGCTTCATACGACCAAACCCGTTAGGGGCGCGGGGGATTGCGGGCGATCCGTGTAGCGCTCGCGGCTGAAGTTCAATCCTTCCCATAAGCCTCCACCATCCTCCTACATGCTTCCTGGTAGGTTTCTATACCCTCGCTAGGATGGATACCGAACAGCGCTTTGATCGCTCTCAGCATGAAGCCGCCTGCATCCTCTCGAATGCCTTGCCCCCGCCGCAACTCGTGTTGGAATGCTCGTATCTCAGGCCATCCCATCCGATCGATGGCAGCCTCTAAAATCTCGCTCTCGATCGGTTGCCAGCCCTCTAGGTTTTTATCCATTGTCACGCCTTCCCTGATCCATCACACTCGAAATGAGCCATAGATCCACAATCAGGGCAAGGGGGATCGCGGTTCCAATCGGCGTCTGGGTTGCGTCGCTTCAATTCCTCCAGAGCTTGGAATGCCTTGAATCTCGAAATAGCCTCTAGCTCATCGTCTCTTGGCTTATCCATTGTCTTTCTCGGTTGCTTGGCGGTTCTACGGCCACGAACGGACACGCCGTTTTTTGTCGAGCGGATGTAAGCATCGAAAGTAGGATCAACCGGAGACCAGTACCCAAAATCTGCCTCACTATCCCTCCTCTGTTGCTCAAGGGCAAGCGAGAGGCATTTCTGAGCGTCCTGTATGTCATTGATGTCCAGAATAATCCTCATCTCTAATCCTCCTGTCTCAAGGTTTTAAGGTTGGCTTGGAGGTGTGTTGCGCTTTGCCGCTAGGTAGCCCGAGATGAACGCATGTCTCTGCATGACCGCGAGGTGCATGTCTCGAAACGGCGGGTGAATCTCAGGCGGCTCGTAATTCGTCCATGCCGTCAAAGCATCCTCTGGAATCTGATTCTCACTTCCTTCCACGCTAAGCCCCTTTCTTACTTGTCTGTATCTGTCTCTGTATCTGGTCCGTCACCAAGGCCGTCACTGTGACGTCACTCACTGTCGCGTTTCCGCTCTCTGAGACGCCGCATTCGTTCAGCTGACGTGTCCGACTTGTACTGTCGATTTTGCCAATTATTCGGCCTGACAGCGACAATTCCATGCTCGTCTGCCTCCTCTCGAAACAAACCCCGATCCTCCATTCGCCTAAGGATCTGGACGACCTCATTCTGCTTGATCCGCAGCGTGAAAGCGATGTCCTGGATCGGAGGCAAACGGCCTTTATCGCGTCCGGCGAGGCACAGCAGATTGATCCAATGGCGAAAATCACGATCGCTCAGACCTTGAACCTTGGGATCATCGGGAACCGTCAGATACAACCGAAGCCATTGCATCAGGCATCGTCCAGCTTCACGCTGAACGTGATTTCTCCATTAAGGTGAGAAATTATCACCTTAACCGGGCTGTCTGCCGACGCTGCGAGGCTCAGGGCTAAGCGTGCCCGCTCCACCGCCATAACGACGGCTTGCCGCAACCTAGCGTTTTCGGTATAATCCATGTGCTTAATCCTTGACGGGGTTACGCAACCATCTCCTCGGTGGCTCCATATCGGCCCGCTGCGCCAACAACCCGCAGCGGGCCTTTTTTTAAGCCGGGAAGTACACGACAGCCTTTCGGTAGCCGAGAGCCCTAGCCACATCATCGCTGACAGAGCCCTCCCGCTTTACCATCTGGGATACAGCAGACGGTGTAACGCCAGCCTTCTCAGCTATGCGCTTCTGCCCCCCGTATTCGGTCATGGCCATTCGAAGCCGCTGCCGCATTTCAACCTCGCTTAACATAGCGCCTCCGTTAGTGTCGGATCATAAATAACCGCTTGCATTGGCAATGACAAGTGCTAAAGTGATCGGGCTAACTGAGGAGATAGCGAGATGACTGAAGTGACCAAGATTTTCCACATCACCCTTGCCGTGGCGATCCGCCCTTTGACGGATGATGAGATTTCCCGGAGTGGATCAGACGCTCTGGACGAGGATTGCCAGCCAACGGGAGGGCAAGAGGATCTAGACGAGGTGTCCGCTCACGATATGGCGGAAATGGCTGCTTACGCTGTCGAAAACGCAGAGGATATGTGGGGCGGGTCTAACCTGTACGCCGCAGTTTCCGATGTTTCGATTGTGGGCGCCGTCGAAGCCTAACACCCAATCATAAATGGAGATGAGACACCATGACCATTAACACGGCCGTATGGGAGGCGCTAGGAAAGACTGATCCCGCGCATACCAAGCAGTTTAGCCGAGCTGGGGGCTTCAAGGGAACCGCGCTCAAGCCCATGTGGATCGTAAAGAGGCTAACCGAGTATTTCGGGCCGTGCGGTTCAGGTTGGGGAATTGGCCAGCCTTCGTTTCAGGTTGTTCCTGCCGAGGGGGAGTTGATGGTCTATTGCACCGTCTCTTGCTGGCACACCCGCGAGAGCAACGTTCTGTGGGGCGTCGGCGGCGATAAGGTCACAACCAAGCGCTCGTCGGGCTCGTTTAACGATGACGAGGCTTTCAAAAAGGCTTTCACGGACGCTGTGGGTAACGCCTTCAAGTTCATCGGTGTAGGTGCTGACGTGCATCTGGGGCAGTTCGAAGATAGCAAATATGTGCAGGCTGTAGCAGCGGAGTTTGCCCCCATGCCCGAGCCAACCAACAAGCCCAAGCGTGCCGAACCGCTCAGCAAGGGTCCGATGAAAACCCGCGCTGAAGCCCGCACCACTTACGGTGAGATCGTTCGGGAGCTTCACGGCTGCGAGGATAGCAGCACACTAGACGCATACCTTACCACCATGAAGCCCACACTAGACCAATATGAGGCGGAATTGCCGGATGCCTGGAATGGCGACGGACAGGACTTTCGGGGGATGCGCGCTGAAATCGAGGACGCAAAAAACAGAATTGCTAACCCACAACAGGAATGGTAAAAACTCCGACGTAGCAAGATCGAGGCAATTCCAATGAGTCATTCCGTTTGGAATAAAGTGGCAATCAGAGGGGCTGATGATTGCTGGCCATATATCGGGCACTGCAATTCATTTGGATACGGCCTTCACCAGCACAATGGCAAACAAATAAGGGCGCATAGGTTGGCTCTTTATGAGAAGAGTGGGCCAGCCCCCACTGACAAGCCTTTCGCCCTTCATTCCTGTGATAATCCACCTTGCTGCAACCCTGCTCACCTTCGTTGGGGAAGCCAAGCGGACAACAATGCTGACAAGCTCAGTCGAGGCAGGCACCACCATGCGACCGCTACGCATTGCAAACGTGGTCACGAGTTTTCTTCGGAAAACACAAGAACAACAAAAGGCAAACGAGAGTGCCTGACGTGTGAACGCATTAGGGCTGAGAAATACATTCAGCAAGCTGGCGGCAGACGTGGGCGCGCCACCGGCGAAAGGTGCGGGTCATCAAAACTAACAAGGGAGGAGGTCGTAATGATACATGGCGATAATAGGCCGCATAGAGCGATAGCTGCCGATTATGGGGTGAGCCATACACAAATAGGCGCAATCAAACGCGGCGTCTGGTGGCCTGATGTGAAGGCGGAAATTGATCTGGCAAAAGACCGGATCGCAGTGAAGGAATACAACTGATGGCTGATCGTTACGATGTGCTGACCGCTCGCGAGAGCAACGGCAAAACCTACTGGACGAAGCTGGGAGCCATGTTCCCCAACCGTAACGGGGAAGGCTTCACGCTTATGCTGGATGCCATGCCAGCCCCGCAGGACGGGCAATTCAAGCTGACGGCGATGGTCCCGAAGCCTCGCGACGACAACCGTAGCGCACCGCGTCAGCAGGCACGCCAGAGCGCGTCGGACGATGACGATTTCGGGGCGCCGTTCTAGGATGAGCAAGCTGCGCCCGCATACACGCATCAAGCCGAAAGCGGGTGCAGCACCCACAGCGGAGGAGCGTAAGCATTGGGACCGGATAGCTCGCATGGGCTGTCTGGTTTGCTCAGATCAAGCTACCATTCACCACGTCACAGGTAGCCCGCATGGTGGACGTGTGACGCGCAAACACAGCCGGGTAGCTCCACTCTGCCCGAAGCACCACCAGATCATCTACGGGCCGAAAGAGTCTGTCGAGGCGCTAGGCCATCGCGGGTTCTACCGTATGTACGGGATTAATTTGCTGGCGTGGGCGGATTGGCAATGGGAAAACAGCCGAGGGGCGATGGAGGAAATATGAAAGCCGAAACTGTCCGCATTGTTGGCGATCGTCAGCGCTCCTACGCAAAGCAACTTATTGACACCTGCCCGCTGGGCTACACGGTCAAGATAGGCGCTGAGACACGCCGGGATGCTCAAAATCGGTTGCTCTGGAGCTTGATAGAGGATGTGCGATCGCAATGCCCTGACATGGCAGCATTCAGCAAGGAGGATGTGAAAAACCGCTTCATGCACGCGCTGGGAGCCGAAATGCGCTTTCTGCCCGAGCTTGAAGGGTCTGGCATGTTCCCCGTTGGCTTCCGCTCTTCCACGCTTACGGTTGCTCAGTTTAGCGGGCTATGCGAACTCATCCAGGCGTGGGGCTCGCGTAATGGCGTAACGTTCAGGGATGCTACTCTTTCAGATCGATAACCGTCGCTGGCCTCCAGTGGGTTATTTGTCCAACCTTCGGACCAGAAGACCACTCCCACACAGCCTTACGCGCTTCATGGGCTTTGCGTACCCACCCACCCCGTAGCTTGGTAACGACCAGCGTTTCCCCGTCTACAGGGCAGGGGCCACCATCATGCTTGCGAATCATGGCAGCGTGCAAACCTCTATCTCAGCCATGCCAGCCTCACCACCGCGCTCGATTACAAGCCGGTTCATCCATGCGTCATCGGGGAAGCCAGGAATAGCCTTCACCAGCATGTCGGTTATGGCTTTCTCACGGTTGGCGATGTCGGACTGATGATTGACGCCTAGACGGAGGTAGAGGGACCAAGGCTTGCCGATGGACGGTCTGTCTTGATCCTCCCACGCCTCTAGCAGCATCGGCGCAACCAGTTTCGTCCATGCCTTGAACGTAGGCGATAGGGTTTTGCCGAACTTGCTGTTGCGGTGCGCTTGAATGTACATCTGGTTTGTGGACGGGCCGACAGGAATGGTAGCGGTGTAGATCACGCAGCCACCTTCTGCTCAGCCATATCGATCATCTGCTGAGCCGTCATGCGCTTGCCGTAGACGAAATAATCCCCTGTCTCGTCTCTTGCATGAACCGTCTTGACCTTGAAAACGGGGCCGTACTTTTGGAGCGCTCTCTGAGCCTCACCAGCCCGGCTATCGTCCACAATCAACACGGTAGCGCGTACCCAGGGAGTACCGCCATGTGGGCGTTTGGCCTTGTGGCTGCGTGGCTCTACAGGCTTGGTGGGCTTTTCGGCAATCTGCTTGGCGCGGGTCTTGGGCGTGGTTCCGGCCATTGTGTGCCAGCGGGCAATCGTGGGAACGTCCGCTTTCCAGAACCGGGAAGCCTCGCGGATAAACATCGTTGGGCTTAGCTCTGCGAAATCATCAGGAACGGGGCGATTGCGGAGGGCTCGCTGCAAACCGTTCTGGCGACAGACCTCGCATATCACCTTCTCGGTTTTGCCAAACTCGTCTCCGATGGCCTGATATGTCAGCCCTTGGTCGAATAGCTCACGCAGGCGGTCAATCTTTTCAGGCGTCCAAAAGCGTGCGGTCATCCGATTTTCCTCTGTTCGATTTGGCAACGGCGGGCATGACGGGCGCGCTCAGACCTAAGCCTAGCTGCGTCCGACTTCTCCACGGATAGGTCTATGGCACGGTTGCGCCAGAGATTGACGGCACCCTGCTTGCGGTTAAGCTCGATCCTGTAGCCTATGGTTACGGCTATGAAGGCGGCTATGATCGCGAGGCCACCGTAGGCGAGAAAGTAAGGGATCATGCGTCTAATTCCCTTGCCGAGACGCCATGCAACCTAGCCAGCAAATCTACGGACGCATGATAACGAGGCGGAATACCTGTCGTTCTCCACGTATGCAGCGACTGCCTGGAAATGCTAAAATGATCCTGAACGCGCTTGCGTCCGATCCGCTCTATCGCTTTCGCGTGTGGGTGAAGCTCTTTCATTCATGTAAGCTATCACGACACATTTAATCAGGCAAGCGGGAAAGGTGCTTGACGTCATAAATTTTCTGTGGTTTAAGTATGCCAACGAGGAGATACGAGATGCCTGAGATGGAAAGCCTCTGCCACGGATGCGACACACCGTTGGACACGCCCACGGAAAGCCGCATGGCCTATTGTGCATCCTGCGATGACGAGATGCTGACCTATCTTTTCGAGATCAACGCTCCTGCCGTGTATGCGGTTGGTGAGCGGGTTTCGCCTACGGGGTTTCTGGCATGAGCTACGATGTCTCTATTGGGTCGGCGTGGTTTAACTACACCTACAACGTCTCTGCGCTGTTTTACGATCACATGGACGGCGGAATTTCCGGCTTGAACGGTCTTACCGGAAAACAGGCTGGCGATAAGATTGCAGAGGCTTTTACGCGCCTAGACCGAACTCGCCAAGACTTGTGGGTTGTGGATGCTGTGGGTGAACCGAAGTTTTCGGCCAAATACGACGCTCCCAACGGGTGGGGATCTCCCATCGGAGGCCTGATGTTTCTGGCTAACATTATGGCGGCTTGCTATTCGAACCCCCGCAAAAAGGTTCATGTCGGATGAACACCGTAACCATTTCCAAGGCTGAGCATAGCGCCCTGATGGCTGTAGCGCTCGCCGCCAGCAACATTCGTCACCCCGCACTGTTCGATATGGACGGATACGGAAAACGCAGGATCGAGCAGGAGCTTGATCGCTTGGGCGAAATTCATTCATTCTTTGCCAAGAAAGATCCGAAATGATCGACCTTCACAATTACACCAATGGCCATGTAGCGCGGCGTCAGGCTGAGAGAATGGCGATGAGCAACCCAACACGACAACCGGAGAGCCTTGGAATTGGCCGGATCGTGGTCGGCACGTTCGTCTGCATCGCGATGATGGTTATGGTGTTTTGGTCATGACCCCCCAAAGCGCTCGAGCAGAGAGGGAAGCGTGATGGCCTTTTCACATGCTTATCAGCGGATCACGGCCATCCCGGCGCCGGCGACATACGAGGTGCGGTCGGGCGAATGGTGGCTGCACGGCTCCTTGGAAAACGGTGAGGCGCGTAGCTGGGGCGAGCGACACATAATCACGCTCAACGAGCACACTGGGCATTTCACCTGCGAAGGCGGATACGGCACGTTCAGCTACTGCTGGCCGTCGCCCAGCCGGGGCAAGGAAAGCCTCCACGCCTTCCTCTACGACGTGGATTTCGGCTATTTCATGGGCAAGGCGTCCAAGCAGCCGTACCGGGTTGCAGACCATGAGGCGACCCTCCGAAGCCTTCGTCACGAGATCCTGCGTGATCGTCGCGACGGCTCGTTAGAGAAGGCTGAAGCCCGCGAGTTCTGGGCCGATTTGGAAGACGCCGACCAGGGTAACACGGAAGAGATGATACGTCGCCTCTACGAGGGCGATTGGTCAGGCCGGCTCGACTATTCGGACCCCTCTGTAATGGTCGATCACCCCGGCATGCGCCGCTTTTGGGATGAGGTCTGGACGCCATTCGCCAATGAGATCCTGAAGCCGCACTGGGACGCGCATCGGCTTGCTCGCGTCGAAGGCCTCGCAGCATGACCCTCCAAGCGGAAGAGATAGCGGCGTCGTGCCCGGATTGCGGTCTGAGTTCATGCGTTTGCTACGACGATTCCGAGGCGATCTGGTGCGATCGCTGCCAGGGGACCGGCTCAGTCGACTGCAATTGCGGTGGCGACTTATGCGTCTGCGCCAATGGCGGCGAGCGCGATTGTCCGCGCTGCGGAGGACAGGGCGAGTTCATCCCAGCGCCAGGACAGCTAGAGCGCGAGGCTAAGGCCCACCGCGAGCTTCAGGAAATCATGTCCCGCGCGCTTTCGAGCGACAAGCCGGAGAATCCCGCATGACCGACGCCACCCCGACCTTAAGCCCTGCTGTGGTGACGGAGGATCAGCAACGCCGTCGCGCTGCCTTGGTCGAACGCATCGGCACAATCGCTGATCTGTCCTGCCAAACGCCCCTTGCGGGAGATTTGGGCGACGTGGCCTACGATCTGTTGCGACAGGCGGCTGCACAGATTTCCAGCGACGGCCACCGCCTAGCATCCCTCGCCTCACCCGAACGTCCTGTGGAGCGAGGGCAGTTTGCCGAACTGGAGGCATCGGCGCGCAAACATCGCGAGTGGGGCAGGGACTGGATGCCAATCCGGCTGACTGACCTTGAGGCCACCCTCTTCAAAATCAGAAGCGGGGAGCGGGGTATGAGCGACCCACGCTTTCTC